>Ga0126337_10002237_pt1 | contig 12187 bp, 8 predicted proteins | sample DipCmetagenome_FD_92527 | JGI IMG/M metagenome (GOLD analysis project Ga0126337, IMG submission 92527) | Coral microbial communities from La Bocana,Puerto Morelos, Mexico - Diploria C A metagenome | ecosystem: Host-associated > Invertebrates > Cnidaria > Coral | place: La Bocana,Puerto Morelos... | reverse complement strand
CGAACAATTGTTCCAGGATCCTCCCCCTCTGCAAGTGTGCCACAAGGTCAAAAGGAGATCAGGACGAACCCCCCCCCCCCCCCCACTGAAAATGCCTGGCTACGCCCCTGCACTCCCTTTTTCTTGCAAGCAATAGGTAATGCACACTTTACTTCAGGCCTTCTGACAAGGTGCGCGGGTGCGGGACCGCACAATTCAATCAAAGCCGCACAATTTCTGATATACATATCATTGAACTGATTCGGGGAGCAAACACGACGAAGAAATGTACTGCAGCACCGACATGGCTGCCAATTTGTCGGAACATGATATTTTCGTAAAGGCAAACGCACCGATTTGCGAATTGACAATCTTTGTTGATACAAACTTTGGCCAAAGTTGTAGCAAAATAGAAATTTGGTTTGTGTTTAATTGCCAAACTAAGAGGACAATTTTCATTTATCCAGAAATTCCTCCATGTTGGGTCTTTTTTTGGGCACAGTGATCCAATATTTGTTTGTTTGCGCAATCCCGCACAATTTGCCTCCCAAAACCCGCACAATTTTCTTTTTTTTCCCGCACCCTGTCAGAAGGCCTGTTACTTTGTCCTATCCTCTTCTCACTCTTCACCCTCATGCTGGATTCACCTCTGCTAATGGAAGCATCCATTAACATACTTACTGCAGCACAAAAACCAATACATGGAAGGACTTTAGTAATATAAAATCTTGCTTGGTGGGCGCCTGGTACCGGTAGGTGCATGACTGTCTGGTTCACCCTAAAAAGAGGTGGAAATTGAAAATGAGTGCACATGTGTTTGCAACTCAAGCATAGTGCAGATACTGCTAATATCAATTACAGGCAATCCTGTTTGGGTACATCTGTAAATTGTTGTATTTCATAAAATATCTGTTAAAAAGATGTTTATTCCCATCTGGGTACATGTATAAGCCTCCTTCGCCCTCAGCTCTAAATTCTAGGAAAAATAATTTCAGTGTATAATCATGCCTTCCTTTGATAACTTTGGCTTAAATCATGCCCCCTGGGACTTACCACCTGGGAACATTTTTAACAGGTGACCTTGCCTGGGGAGGACATTGTTACATGTTTTTCTTTTTTCTTTTTTTTTTTTTAATGAGACATTAGACTAACTCTGCTTCACAAGTTAAGGACAGGATGTCAATGCAAAGGCAATAATACTGCAACAACTGCCATAGATTAAAGACAAAACTCAATATTAATTTAATTCAGAAGAGGCATCATTGTTACGGCAATTAACTCTAGATTGGCTGTAATAGTGCATCATATACAGCGCTCCAAGCTGCGACCATTTTGGTAGCCATGGCGAGTGGAAAAAATATTTGGCGACTGAAATTTTGATCAAAGTCGCCAATTGGCGACCAACTGATTATAAAAGAAATTTACTTGGAAAATTAATTGACGTTTGGTTGCATTCTCAAAAGTAAAAACGACAGTATCACCGGTCTTTGTCTTTCTCGCTGTTCCGCTACTCTATACGAATGCGTAAACCTAAAATGAGCGTAAACTGGAAAGAAGCCATTTACTATACTTCCTGTAGCCTGCTGAGGAGCAGAACTTACATCCACCCCGACAGAAGCTGACAGAGACAGATCTCTGGTGAGACACTTCAGTGACCGCAGACGATTTGCCGCCACGGAAATCCATGCTCTCTCGGCAATATTCAATGCTACAGGATTTCCAATGTGTTTATAATAAAAATAACTATTTGAGAGCATTTCTGTCTTCTTTTGTGTATTTCCTATACCGGTAAGTCTCTGAGTCATATACAGTACCGGTCAAAGAGATTGCAGCATTACACGCGCGTAAAGCGCGTGTACTACACGCACATTACACGCAGCATCCACGCAGTACCCATGCAGTGCCCATGCAGTATGCCTAATTTTCCCACAGGAAAGAAAAATTCAGTGCTGACTCGAAGTGCAGTTGTCACGTATTAATGATTACGTGAATGTTGTTTTTAGCCTCTTGAATGAAAGAGATAAAACAAGGCAATCTTAAAGGTTTTTTTTTTCCTTCAATGATCGCTAAAAAAAATGGTAAAAGTGAGCTGTCTTTTTAATTTTTGCAAAATATGGGATATAAATGGGATAAACCGAGAAAGTTGGTTTCTTTGATCATCATTGCTGGCCAACGCCTACCTCAGTCACTCATTCACATTGTGATGAAAAGTGTCATGCAAAAACAAAACTTGGTAAATCCATACAGGGTTATTGTAGTTTATAGTGGTTGATTAAAACAAAGAGGAAATAATATTACTACACTAAAGGGGATTGAAGTGTCATCTGATCGAGTTTGAACTCTGCAATTTAATCTGAATAAGGTTGTTATGCTGCGTACTGGTATTAATTTTTATAGCAAGACCGGGTCACAAACTTTTGCGCGCAAAAACTACGACTACTTAATGATACCTACAGGTAGTGTGATCAAGTCGAAATGATTTAAGGTAAATTTCATTTCACATAGTGCAGCATGTGACTGTATGTTACGGAAATATAAAGGAATGTATGGAGATAGGATCGATCGAGTCAAGTCCGAATAAGCGTAAATCTGCCTCAGTTGTTTACTTGGTCGTTTCTGCAGTTCAAGATGGCCAATTTGATTGATTTGAAAGGTTTTGCGATTTGTTACCCGATCTCAGGAGCTTTGTAATAAACAATTTCTGCTACCAGACATCGGAGTCTCTTCCTTCTCTTTGTCTTGCCTGTTATTACAATCTTTTAATTGATGAGTAAGTAAACGTAACAATTCGGCAAAAGTGTTGCAAACGTGTCGCTTGGCGCAGTAGACATTCATGTAACATACACGAGGGGTCTGCTCCTGGATATAAGTTTTTTTTTTCTTTTTTTTGGCGACGAAAATTTTTTTTATGGCGACCATTATACAATTGAAAGTTGCCAAAAGGCGACTTTTAGAAAAAGCGAGCTTGGAGCGCTGATATACACGCCACCTTTCATGCTTTGATAATGATTATAAAATCAAAATAATAAACAAATGCCTTCAGTTATCTTATAATAATTAAAAGAACACTGGTTTAGTCTTAAAGACAGATTTTTTTTGGAGCACTGTTGTAAGGGCGCTTGCTTTTAACTATCTGTCTGTTGGCAGCTCTTAGAAGCCCATCCCCTTTCACCCCTACCCCCACGGGTGGTGGGTTAGTTTGACAAACACAAGTTAGAAATGTTAAACTGAGGCACCTCCATGAAGTAATCAGCTAAGTTATTATAAAAGTAACTCAAATTCGATTTTACAAGCTTTATGAATTTAACTTATAGAACAGTCTTAAGTTTATGTTTGTCACATGTTTATATTAGCGGGCATCTTGTTCGGGCGAGGTTTTGTCTTCCCAGGTGAATGCCATGTTTTATCATATTCCGAGGGTAGACATATAACGAGTAGGCTCCTTTTTAAACGACTCTCAAACTAGAAAGTAAGCGACTACAATTGCCTACGGTTTCAACGTGCTCGTGCTATTAAAGAATGAACACTAGCGAGTGAAACAGTTCAATACCAAGCACGCTGTTAAACAATTCGAATTGCTTACCTTCGAATCGGCCGTATTTAATAACTTGAGAGAATCTTAGACTCTTAAGACTATCTTCACAAAGCATCAATAACGTGTTACAATTTAAAATAAGCAAAGAGCTTAATTTAAACAGCTTTCACATTCGCTCAATTTTTCAGTTTCGTGAAATGTTGCTTTTGGTCACAGTCCAACGGTCAAACAACAGCGGGAGAAGACAGGGGGCACTGGGTCCCAATCCCTCTTTCGCTTGGTCCGTCGTGCGTGAGCGAAATAAAATAGAAATCCGCGAGAATAGCCGTACCCACCGCTCCCCACTCCAATTAACGCAGCCAATTATGGTTAAAATAAAGTTCGTGCTGGAAAACGGGAAAGATAACCCGCAAAATAGAAGAAATTAAAATTTCATCCCCTCCCCCTATGTAGGCAACTACGCGTGACTGCACAACTTTTCCGGGTTTAATTGTTCCTGTTTAAGTGAGCCATCTTATCACCCTGGTATTAGCTTGTAAAATGATAATGAAACAAGAAAATCATATAAACTCAAAATTTCTACAAATTTCATTTGTAGTAATGTTGACGAAGCGGTAAGCGAAGACGTTTGGAGACCCGTGGAGAACTCGGGCATCTTCGGGATTTCACTTGGGAGAGAGGGTGGCTAGGATTATGTTTGTACACTAGGGATTCAAAACAGGCGCAAAACAACCATTTAATTAAAGCAAAAATATCTCGCAACTTTGACCATTTGAAGTATGTTTTACTTCTTTTATAGGAACTTCTTTAGCTTTCCAAAATACTGAAATTAATTATTTAACATTATGGACCCGGCTAAAAAATGACTACATTGTGTGAAAACGTGAATATATATCTTAAAAATGCACGGTGCCACGGGCGTTTTACCAAGAAGCTCTTGAAAACTCTATTTAAAAGTGCAATGACGTCGACAGCCGTGATCGTCACCCTCCATCACAGGCAAGTAAATAAACTATCATGTCCTTTTAAGAAATTTGGTCTTCGAGGTATTCACACGTAAAGTTTCGAATAGAATGAGATGGATTGTAAGCGATCTATTTGGGCTGGTTTTTGTGGGCCTAACTTGTAACTTGGTCTCCTTGTTTTTAGCGTTGGTCTTAGCTTCGCGCACCGACGGAAAAATAAGGTTCCTGATCGCAGGTTGTTGTTGGACTGTCAAGTCTATCGAGGTGTAGCAGGAGTTTTAATAACCTGCTTATATTACCGCAGCTTAATTAATTTAGGACTCGTTTTGAACCGGTGTGGAGACCGATAATAAATGATGTTTAATTAATGTAAACTGCAGTTATGGCCTTTATCGACATATAGGTTAAGCCTGGATAGAGTACCACGGATGGAGCAAAACGAATAAACAAATAAATGTGTAGAATAAAGTCAAAGAAAGTAGACATAGAGATATATTCCTTGCTTATGGTGCTCACAGAAAGGCAAACCACGCGATGTCAAAATAGTGGCACGTTGGGTGAATTAAAAGCTTTAAAAAGCTTCACTGTAGTCGAATAGCCTGCAATGACCGCACGCATTTTCCTCTTTTGGTGAGTAGGGAAAAAAAGACGAAGAAGACAAAGATTTTTTACAAAAATGTTTGACACTGAGCTATACTCACTGATGTATACGCGGTCTATGACAATTCTCTTTAGCCATTTTAATTAGTGTTTATTGGGAAACTGTAACTATAATTTGCGTGGCCCTCTCGGGAAAATAAACTTGGCAATCTAAAAATCACTACTGCATATAAATTCATCTGTTTTTAATAACACTATCATCACACAAGATAAGAATATGATGCAAGCATCTGATAGCGCCCTTGATTTAATGTGAAAAGTCCAGTTCAATTGCAAACCTTGCATGGGTTCGGTACCGTTAATAAAGTAATACTGCCACCCGTCAGAATAGAAAAGGAATATTAGTTATAAATAATTAAGGATTGACTTGTCAGTTTCTTAATTGAGTTGCTGCCACGCAAAACCGACATCATAAAGCTTTCATGACTTTTCAGCGACTTTAAAAGCGCCACAGGACGTGACTTAACCCACATTCGGCTGTACGTCGAGATGACAGGTAACACATTTTGGGCTATGTCACTTTATTTACCAGTTGTAGCAGGACAAAACATCTTTAATTTTGAAAAAGCAAAAAGTTTGAGGAGAGACCCCGAAAAAGGCGTATTTTACGCGCATTTTAATAGTCACCAACATCGCCGTTTAGATATATCGCCTATCAAGAGAACATCATTTCGGAACCGACAAGAATGCGCTCAAGAGTGCACTCACACGAAATCCTGCTTCTCCTTCAACTTGGCCTCCAAGACTGACTTGCACGACAAACTAACATGTGAGCTGTTGCCCTCAGATTTGTATGCGGAATTGGACAGATTTGGGGAAAATGCCAACTTCAATCACTTCAGTATCAAGGTGAATGTAAACTTTTGTTTCTTTTTGGTTGCTGCCTCTTTTTTCTTACAGCATTTAACTCTCACAATCATTTGGAGGTTGTGAAATCTCCCTCCCCCCCTCCCAAAAAACAAAAAAAATGCTGAAATGTTGCGCTGAGAAGCATGCTTAAATGCACAACCTTTTAAAATATGTAAATGAACCTAACGTGCGACTTAGCACTTATATACATGCTTACTAGAAAAAAGCATCACGGAACTGAATTGCCCCGTATTGAATTGAAGGTTTATTATATTTGGACCCGTGATTTTTGCTCAGTTACGAAACTCAGAGGAGGAATTGAAAACGGACGTTTTAGTTTGAAAACGCATCGATCAAATGTTTAAGTTTCGTCCACACTTCGCAGGATGAATTTTAAACGCAACTAGCAACAAACGTTTTGGATTTGTGTCTGAAATAAACTCGGTCAGAGAAATCACATGCTCCGTTTTAAAAATGATTTCTGTCCACATCGAAGAGCATCCGTTGATAACGAGACAGATTAGTGCACCTGGATGGCAGACCTATAATTGTAGAAATAAAGCTGCGTTGTTTTTTCTTAATTGAATTCACAGGACCGGTTATTTTCACAGAAAACTGCAAACGGATAAAGCGATACATGATCTTTGTTGTGTGTTTCTCTTCTAGTCCAGATCGCACAAAAATATAAAACATCGTCTTCGAATATTTACCCCAAATACCTTCCTGTCTAAATATAGTTGAGAACAGAAAGCACAATTCTCTTTTGGCATTTGCCGAAAACGTCATACGTAACGTCTCTAGTATATGTCACAGGTATTGGAAGTAATTTTTGTTAAGGTGGCCGAACACAGTTTTCAAGAGCCTATGCCTAATTCACCATTACTTTTAAGCCATTAGTGCTTTGGCACCCATTTTTTGCAAGAGTCAAGGTCAACCACAGAAGACTTTATTCTCGCATTTTGGTTAAGATGTGTGCTGTTGCCATGGCAACGAGGCTGGTTAAAAACAAGGCTTAAAAAATGGTTTTTGTTTATTTAAAACAAATCCAGTCGTTAGATTTTTTTCTTCATTTGCCCACTACGAATTGACATTGAATGCCTTTTGTCAACACTGTTTTAATAAAATTTTCACATAATTGACGTAATTTTTCGAAAATCGTTTTCACTCCATGTTTTATATTGTTAAAAATTACCTATGTCAAAATTCAGATTTTTTGCGATAGATCATTCACGTGGTTTCTGAACTATTGTTTTGCCAAATTTCTTGAAATTCTAACGACTGGATCGCTAGAAATCGGCAGGTTTCTGCAAAAGCAATCGGTCTCAATTTTTCGAGCAACTGCGCATGCGCTGCATTTAACTGGGTTCTTTCGGTAACAAAGAAAAGCCAAGAATTGCTGCGTTCTTTGCGTCTTACCTTTCGTAACATATCTTTGCAATAACAGACTAAAGCCATCAATACACTGCGTTCAATAATAGAGAAAAATAGCACAGATAATGCAGGTTTTGAGTAAATATAATGATCGCTCTATTGACGACATGTTTGTTTCTGCAATCCTTGTGCGCGCGCTGAATCGCATCAGCAAAAGCATGCAACCTGCAAATGTCCCCCCTCCCCCGACTTCCTGGCTTGTCAAATGCTTAATCCATCGTGCAAAAAAACTTTAAGTCCGTTTTGCTCAAATATCTTCTTTTGTACCTACCGACTTCACGCTAGCATTCCTACCTTGAAGAGTATTTAAGAGAATTTCCTGAAACTTGGGGTAATCAAAGACCAATAGTGTCGTGATGCAATGAACCAAAAAAGTGTAACATTTAACATCTGTCGCGTGAAACAAGAAAATTTGTCGACTGGGTTTGGAGTAAACTTTTACAGATAAAGCCTGTAAAAGGCACTGAAAACAAGAGTTAACTACCAAAAAATTGGCTCATTGCACGGAAGGAAACAGAAACTTACAAGATATGCTTGTCTGAAAGTCAAATCTTGCTTTTTAGAAGAGCGGGAACTACTACCTTTAAAGGGTGGGGTTTGTTGCCGTAGCAACAATTTTGAGTAAGACCTTCAAAAATTATTTTCTCTTCATACAAGTGCAATCGCACACAGCTGATCTTTCTTCACCATATTTAAACAAACGTTTTGGTCCTATTTAGCCTGTTGGCCTTAGCGTGTTTTCTTTTTACAAAATAGTGATGTTCGGATATCGAATCTTTCAGACTCCATGTTCCAGTTATCCGTGTAAGAATGGTGGGCGATGCTTGGCAATCTATGAAAAAGACGACTATAAGTGTGCATGCGCTCCTGGATTTCAAGGAGTGCATTGTGAAATAGGTCAGTTTAAGATTGAACATGTTTGACAGGGATTTGTTATATAGCGCTTCTTGAGGGAGCGGAGGGAGGTATGTTTTAATGGTAAATTAATTGTCCGTATCAATACTCCGTATCAAGGGATCGAGTAGCACCTCTCGCTAGGTCTCCAATAACTTGCTTGACACTCTTTGAGTGGACAATAGAACAAACGATAAAAGCAATTTCCCTAACCCTAGAACAGTAAATCTGCTACAATAATATAGCGTTTTCACACACGTGGCCAGCATCCATACAAATTTATTGGAGCAGAGGAAGCGCTTACATAACAAAAGAGTTCGACTCCCAAAGGATTACACCAATATGGCTACCTTGACGTCATGTGTAAACTTTCTATAAAACATTAGTATCACCCAACTAGTGGACTAATGCAAATCCTGCATTTTGATTGGCTACGCTACTAGGTGACTATTAGCAATAGTCATCGAGTAGCGAAATTCTTTCGTTTTATTCACCCAAAAAAACCTTTCTTCGACTTGCATTTTCTAACTTGATTATTGCTTTTGTCTGTCCGACTAGTTGTGTGATACTAAAACAATTAGACCCTTCGCCCTCAAGGGCCACGGGTCAATAGCCCATTCGGCTTCGCCTCATAGGCTATTGACCCGTAGCCCTTGCGGGCTGCGGGTCTAATTGTTAAATAGCAACCTAGGAGATTTGCTGCAGTTATATGGGGTGGATACAGTATCTCCGGAAAGAAATCATTACCTTAGCAAGAAATTATACCACCCGTGTGTGGTATATGTACAGTCATGTGATTTGCGTACATGAATAGAAAGCTTTACCACAGCATCCACATGTGACTAATCGGAATGGTGTTTCGTGACTGTTTCTCAGATATTGATGAATGCGCCAGTGATCCATGTTTGAATGGCGGCACATGCAGCGATCTGGTAAACAGCTTTGTCTGCAGCTGTCCCCCAGGGTACAGTGGTGTCCGTTGTGATGTGGGTATGTTAGCAATTGTCAATATACCGTGTATATCTATTTTATACTAACAAGTAATTACATCATTGTTTATCCTGACAGTTTTAAGTTGTCCTAGCTTTTCCTGTCTGCGTCTCATTACTGACTACAGAGGCTTTACCTTGTAATGTGACGTGATGTGTTGTTGTGTTATCTTATGTTGTGTTATGTTTTTTGATGTTATGCTATGTTATATTATGTTACTAATCGAGATACTGTCTGGCGACTTATTTTCAGATATTGATGAATGTGCCAGTGATCCATGTTTCAATGGTGGCACATGCAGCGATCTGGTAAACAGCTTTGTCTGCAACTGTCCCCCAGGGTACAGTGGTGTCCTTTGTGATGTAGGTATGTTATCAGTTGTCAATTATACCGTGTATATCTATTTCTTACTAATAAGTAATTGCATCATTGTTTGTTAAAAGATTTTAGTTGTCCTAGCCTTTTCTGCCTGCGTCCCATTACTAAGTACAGAGGCCTTACCTTGTAGTGTGTGATGTCATGTGATGTCATGTGATGCCATGTGATGTCATGTGTTGTCATATCATGTGACTAATCGGAATGGTGTCTGGTGACTGTTTTTCAGATATTGATGAATGCGCCAGTGATCCATGTTTCAATGGTGGCACATGCAGCGATCTGGTAAACAGCTTTGTCTGCAACTGTCCCCCAGGGTACAGTGGTGTCCTTTGCGATGTAGGTATGTTAAGAATTGCCAACTATAACTGCCCGGCGTAAACGTATACCCAACCTCGTTCCCAGGGCTTTTCCCTTGAAGGTGGGAGGGGCGGGAAAAGACCCTGGCATCGGCTGGTCACGTGTCCATCTTACACCCTGAAATCCCGGGTGTCATAAATTAGCGAGGTTTGCATATTCAAAGTGGCTAAGTCAAGATGGTGGAGAAACTGTCTGTGTTAAGTCGACTTGTATATGCTTTTAATCGCTGTAACTTTCTGCCGTTTTGTTTAAGGCCACTTCAAGTGAAGTGCTTTGAATATTTACTGAAAGACAAAGATATTGTTGCCGTTCTACCCACTGTCTTTGGCAAATATCTGCTGTTGATGCGCGAACGCATTTCAAACCCCTAGAGACTTTTCAGTACACGAATTTCTGTTCGTGTCACCTGCCAGGCGTCACGAAAGGCTTTAAGCCGAAGCCAGGGTCTTTTCCCACCCCTCCCACCTTCAAGGGAAAAGCCCTGGGAACGAGGTTGGGGTATACCGGGTATATCGATTTTATACTAACTAGTAGTTACATCATTGCTTATCAAAAGTTTTTAATTAGTTGTCCTAGCCTTTCCTGTCTGCGTCTCATTACTAACTACAGAGGCCTTACCTTGTTATGTGTGATGTCATGTCATGCCATGTCATGTCATGTCATGCGTTGTCATGTCATGTCAATAACCAGAATGGTGCCTGGTGACCGTTTTTCAGATATTGATGAATGCGCCAATGACCCATGTTTCAATGGTGGTACATGCAGCGATCTGGTAAACAGCTTTGTCTGCAACTGTCCCCCAGGGTACGGTGGTATCCTATGTGATGCAGGTATGTCAACAGCTGTCAACTATACCGTGTTCATCTATTTTCTACTAACAAGTAATCACATCATTGTTTATCAACAGTTTTTTAGTTGTTCTAGCATTTCATGCCTGCGTGTCATTAATAAAAGACTTAACCCTGTAACGCATGCTGAGCATGACATACGTATATTCTCTTTACGTTTCTTTAATCCACGGCGGCTACAGTTTTTGGGGCCCGTGGGATTCATACAGTTTGGCAAAGTTCTCCTTGACAGAGTAAATTTTTCAGTGACGGATGCATTCCTCAAAATAAGCTTTTAATTTTATTATTATTGACGAAGAGGAATTGTGCAAACAACCATGCTTTATTATACTCATTGACGAACGTGTCTCTGTGATAAAATCGAAGTTTGCATTCTAAATTCCCCCCAATAATTAAAGATTTTGCGTTTCTTTACTGAACAGATAAATCTAAGACACTCGGATTATAGTACATTAAAGGAACAGAATAATCTATTCTGAGCAGGGATTCTTTGATGCACCTTTTTTTTTTACGTGCAAACAGGTCAAATATGCCATATCGATATCTTACTGATATCTTACTGATATTTTACTGATATTTTTATGCCTTTCTTATTTACTTGAAACAGTTCATGGTGGATACAGTTCCTGGGAACAGTGGGGTATTTGCGATGTGTCATGTGGCGGTGGATCGCGTTCCAGGGTACGCTACTGCACCAACCCACCGCCCCAGCATGGAGGCAATGACTGCACCGGGCTTGGATCGAGCTGGGAACAGGAGGTTTGCAACAGTCAAGACTGCTGCTCAAGTAAACCAACTTAGCTGTTGTGTATGCACAGTGTGTAGTGTTGTTTTTTTAGCTGATGTGGATGAATATAGCAGTGGGATTGATCGTGGCCGAGCTGCTGGGGGGGGGCGATCAAAAATTCAAATTGAAAGCCAAAAGAAATCTATTACTGTACAAAGCTAGTGTATGGCTGGTCTGCAATGTCACGCCGTCAAAAATGAAAATCGTAACAGTACAATAAATAAATTCAAAAAGCTGTGATATAAAAGATGATTTATACAAACAACCTCTAAAAGATTTAGATCTGTGCGGTTATTCGTGTTTCACCCGAATTTATAGAGCTTTGTGTAGAGACATATAAATTATACATAACGTTAATTTTAAAACAAAACGTTTGCCGAATAATGAATTGTGTTGTTTGTCCTAGGTACCACCTGCAGTATTCCCGAGGGCTCTCGAATTGACTGTGGCTACCATGGTATATCACAACAGCAATGCATTGATAAAGGCTGTTGTTTCGATAGCAATGTCGCTG
>Ga0126337_10002236_pt1 | contig 12187 bp, 7 predicted proteins | sample DipCmetagenome_FD_92527 | JGI IMG/M metagenome (GOLD analysis project Ga0126337, IMG submission 92527) | Coral microbial communities from La Bocana,Puerto Morelos, Mexico - Diploria C A metagenome | ecosystem: Host-associated > Invertebrates > Cnidaria > Coral | place: La Bocana,Puerto Morelos... | reverse complement strand
ATGTAATCTTTCAAGCTTTTGCTTTCTTTATCAATGTTTGCGGTTTTCTAACTTTGCTGACGCTTGTAATTTTTGTTCAGCTTTTGTCCGAGGAGAAACGCCTTAAAGAGCAGATTGAGGAGCAAAAAGCTCATATAGAAAGTCTTGAGAAAGAATTGGAGAAGCACAAAGGCGCCCTGGCTGATGAGGAGGCGATACGAAGACTGAAGATGGCAGAAGAAACCATCGAGCAACTGCAGAAGAATCTAGCTGCAACGAAACAGGTTAAAAAGATTATTCTACATTTAAGCGAACAACCCTCAAGAGCGTGAAACCTATGTAAAGTTATTAAAGTCTGCATGCGATCCAAGTGGCAAGGCAAGCGCTTCTCTTCGGTTCTGTAGCATGAAGCGACTACACGAACCCGTTTGGAAAGTTGTGTGGTTTTTCCGTCTAAGGCTAAATGAGTTGTTAAACAGCTCTCTTGAAGTTTAACTTGCTGATTATTCGTGGGCATTGTTGACTTAATTTGTTTGTTTGCTCTTGCTTCTGATATTTTAGGAAGAAGACGCTGTACTCGCAGAAATGGAGTTTACTGGACAAGCGTTTGAGGAGATGCAAGAACAGAACGTACGACTGCTGCAGCAGCTTAGAGAGAAAGACGATGCTAACCTCAAGCTTATGTCTGAGGTCAGACAAACTTTTCACGACCGATCCTCAATGCCACTTTCTCTCTCATTTTTTGGTGCTTTAAATTTTGTAACAGTTTGAACTAGAGCGTTCTAGATGTTTGTAAGAAATTTCACAGCAAAAAGCTGCAGAATTAAAGTATGGAGAAGTTTTTGTATTTGAGCATTTCCATTTAACCTGATCAACTGAATTCTTTGTTTCCATTATGAAGGGCATTAAGATACATTTTGTAAAGTACTGAAAATAGTGAAAAAGAAGTTAAGAAAATTATGAAGCCGTAAGGGAACAAATTTGCCTGTGAGCGGTGGCCATAGTAGATTAAAGAAGATAGAGCTTTCTGGTTGGACACCGCCATGGTCATTGACAGTAAAAAAATGATTCATACATACACTATATTCACACTTATAATAATTTATAGCAAACAATCAAACAGCAAAGTAAAACATAGAAGCATGAAGTTTGTTTATTTAAAATGTGGCATTATGTAATTCACAACGAGAAACGAAAAGGTAGAATTGGCAGCACTAGCGCTCTGCTTTTGAGTTGTACATACATCTTGTTGTATTTCTACCCTCGCTGTCCTTTGCAAAACCATTGAGAGCAAATCTTCTTTTACAAGCACTGCGTAACATTCTCAATCTTCAGTTTGACTGGTATCTCTACTAACAAGCCAATGTTAATTGAATCCTTTTTTTTTTTCATGTACCTGTGCTTAGCGCATCAAAGGGAATCAGATCCAAAAACAGATTAAAGAGGAGATGGACGTGCTGGCGGATCAAGTAACGTCTCTGAACACGCACCGTGATACACAGACTCAGTTAGTGAAGAAACTTGAGGAGAGAGAAAAAGCGTTACAGAATGCAGTGGTACGATTCGCGTTTCTCATACTTCGCGATACATTTATGCCCCGATCACACACTGACGCATTTTCGTCTAAAACCGGATACTATTTGATGTGTTTTCTCCTATCATCCACACCAAAATGCTCAAAAATGCTCTAAAATGCTGGTGGAAACAGAGTCTTTTGAAAACGGGTTCGAAAGTGGAGCGGTTTGAACACGCTCTGTTTCTACTGTTGACAGGGGAAAACGGCAGTTTTTGAAAACGGTGAGGAAAGAACAGTATACACAGTCGCTCTCATCAGTGTTTCAGTTCGGTCGTTTTAGTGTGGGCGATAAGCGAAAACGTATCAAAAAGTATGTGTTTTCGAATGAAAGCGCATTAGTTTGGACAGGTGAAAACAAAGCGAAAACGCTAATGTGGTCGAGGCCTCAGTAGATGTTTTGAATTCAAGAGTGTCAGTATCGAGTCAGTAGTTCGTATAGTGTGATGGTCTAGGTAAGAATAGTTCTGACTGTTGACAAACTTAACACGAGTATTACAGCAAATACCAACACCGATAGATTGACCAAACAGTCTCAACGCACCAGACTTATGACATCATCGACTGACAAACACTAATCACTTGACTCTGAAGATGACTTCGCCCAGGTTGTCTAAATGACAAAAAACAAGAACTACTGTACTCTCGCTCTAACGATCGCACTAATCGAACTCTAGATACATTAAAACAATTTTTTTCTTTTTTCAGGATTACCTGGGAATATGTTGATTTAAAGCTTAATTCGTTAAATAACCTCAGTTAAACCCGTTAATTGCTTGTCTAATTAAATGGTATTTTTTCTCTTTTCTCGCTGGATTCAGACATCACTGGAGAAGGAACTCAATTTGAGACAACAAGCGATGGAGTTGCACAAACGAAAGGTCAGTTTAGCATAACTGAGCATGCTTGCAATAGTGCACCTGTCCTAGGTCAGGTCTGCGGCAGGCCAAGTCTTGTATACTGCCATAGCTTATCTCGGTTTCCTTAGCGAGAAGGACTATTTTTTAATAACTAAACCCATAATGTCCCTATAGTAACTTTTGCATGTTAAGTGACCATTCTATGCCTTGATCAATGCATCTTTGTTACAGGCTATAGAAAGTGCACAGGCAGCCCAGGATGTGAAAATCCGGTTTGACTCGTTTCAACAACAGTTCCAAGAGGTATGTTTATGTCTCTCACAGTAGACATCGTCTCGTTATCGGACACCAGTTCACTCCTAACGATACCCCAGTGTAGCCTATGAAATGCGTCCGAATCGCTGTTTGTAATCTGTGCCAATCGACCCCAATTTCAATGATCATGACATCTTTCTGTATTGATTTGTTATTATCTATTTGTTTTATGCTTTTTTTTGTTTGAAAATTTATGTTTTGCGTTTCCTGCCTCCTGTCAACAATCTTTAACTTGAGGCATCTCAAATTTTGGAATAGCGTATTTCAACCGTAATATTTGTAATTTATATCGAAAAAATATTTTGCTTCATGAGCACTTAGAAGAGAATTTTGTAAATTGCAAAACTGGCTTGCATGTCCTATTTTACGTATCTGTCATTTTTATCAACTCCTAGGCACAAGAAAGTCTGTCGGAGCAAACTCGAGCATCTGAAGAAGAAGCTTTCAAGTCTCGTAGAGTCCAGGTAAAACACTGCTCGCTCTTTTGTTGCCACCTGAATTTAGCCTGTGAACAGACTCCTGCTTGGGTTACACAGCGTAAATGAGAAACCGCTAGGCGGAGCCAGTGGACTGTGGTCTAGCGTGCAGAGCTGGGTCTGGGAGGGTGAGAAATGACAGGGGAATTCCCCCACGCTGTGCTCGCTGGCCTCGCTTCGCTCGTGGAAATGTTTGTCTTTTGCCTTCCTCTGCTTGCGGGATATCGTGTGTCGTGCATTTCTAGGCGCACCGAGAACTGTTCAACTGATTCAGTTTCTTTTTTCACTGTGTCGTAGGAGGAATGCGCAAGTCTTAAGCGCAGACTAGAAAAAGAGAAGAAAAATGTCCTGTATGGTGCAGCAGATGAGATTCTTTTGGAGGAAATCAAACAATACAAGGTAGAGAGATTTGATTCGTATCAAATACACCCAGAGTGTAAAAAGCGCAAATAATGTAGTTTTACCATAGTACACCGGAAGTGTAAATTGCGTTGTGTTACAATAGTACACCGGAAGTGTTAACGACGTTGTTTTACCATAGTAAACCGGAAGTATAAATGATGTTGTGTTACCATAGTAAACCGGAAGTGTAAATGACGTTGTGTTATAATAGTACACCGGAAGTGTAAATGACGTTGATTTTGATTCTAGATTCTGATGTTGAGGATATATTCAAATATCTCTTGAACGTTTTTTTATTTTTTCAGGCAAAGCTGACATGTCCTTGTTGTAATACCCGTAAGAAAGACGCGATTTTGACCAAGTGCTTTCACGTGTTCTGTTTTGAGTGCCTGAAGACCAGATACGACACAAGGCAGCGAAAATGCCCTAAGTGTAACGCAACGTTCGGAAACAATGACTTTCATAGGATTTACCTTTAGTCTGAGGGACGGCCAAGGAAACGGTTCTCCTGTGTCACGCAGCTCCAGCCACATTGCGTGACTCAATAACCGCAGAAAAGGGAACTTGCATGGCGATAAAAACTTGTAAGGGAGAACAGAGTTGACAGTTTTCCATGACGAAGAGATATTAGATACGTCACGTCGCTTGGAAACGCCACTGACCTTCAATGACAATTTGGGTAATTCTCTCTTAGAGAAGCCATGTTACCAGGCTTTGCTCGTTGACAATAAACAAAACACAGTTTGCGTGGAAACGCGTATCTGGTGTATTTTAATTTAAAACAAGCGCGAGGACATCGCGTCTTTTCAGGGTTGTGCGAGTCGAGAAGGCGCCTGGAATCAGCAGGGTAAAGAAAAGTTGATGTTAAAATTTAATTATGTTTTTATCTTTGTGTCTCTTCGGCAAATTCCAGCCTCTAAAGAGAACTTATTCGTACACATCACTCAGCTGAAGAACGTACTGCAAAAATGCTAGTATGCAAACTTTAAAAATTGTCCTTTATATAAGGACCATTTTTCCCACAATGTTCATTAGACTTGATTTCGGGCATACCAAGGTGCACTTTACGTGCGTAGGCGACATGTCTCGGTGTGCTGTGTAACCTGGCCTACGTCAAACACGTAAGCACAACGGAGTTCTTTTACGGACAAAATTAAGTTAAATTGTTACTTTGGATTTCAGTAGCCCAAGGTAAAAAACTAAATGTTACTTTCAGGGAACAGTTATTTTCGGGGCCCGTTACTTTCGGAATTCTACCTATACATACTATTTGCGTGTTCTTGAGTTTTCTTTCGCTTAGCTAACTCGAAGCAAGCTGTGGAAATTAAACCTTTGAGCCCTAAGTGGACATATACGGCCAGTTAATGGTGGTGCAATTTACACCACTTGTGACGTCATCAGTTTAAGTAACGCTAAAAAGTCGATGCAACTTAAAAAGATCTTGTAAATGATGCTTGAACGACAATGATCGGATCAAGTGAATCTGAATAACAGCTAAAAAACCACCGAACGTTTACCCCCAAAACACAGGAAAATCATGGCCTTCCCACCGACTGCAACTTTTGTCCAACTCTTTCCTTTTCAAACGAGCTTTGAGGCCAGACTTTTCTCATCGCCGAAAACCGCGGTCGTATGGCTAACTCGACAGCAAAAAGCGAGAACCCAAATGACAACGAAAGCGACGGGCTTGTGCGCTAAATCTCGAAGAGTCGTAGACGGTGGAGTTTCTCGCGTACAAAAATTCCAAATTTGGAATTGTGCGCACGCCCCAACTAAAATGCTAGAAAACGTCCTGAAACCGAAAGAAACGGCCACTTTCCATGCTAGAAAGCACTTTTCTTGAGGATTGGGACGAAATTGGGACGAAAATAAACAAAAAAGGCCATTTGCTGCCTTAAAGTGGCATTAATTCGGAGCTTGTCAGTAGTCAAAGGGCTAACTACGCGATGAAGACTGTATACCGACCACAGTACTGTGGTATTGACCGTTTATTATTGACCACAGTATTGTGTTTTTGTGGTGCCTGAAGCGCGAGCAGATGGAGCTCTGGCAGGTGGGCAAGACGACCAAAAGTTGTAATTTTTCAAAACAATCAGCGAAACAATGATCTTTATTGACTCACACTTAGACTAATTACAGTAGGAGGTTGATTAAAGAAAATAACAAGGAAGGTAACTCCGTGATTCTTTTCCGGACTGTGGTTGAAGAACAATGTGTATCTGTAACCACACCTATGAATGAACACGGCAAGCGCGTTGTCGGAAATACCTCGGCACGTTTGAACTTCGTTCGAGCGGAAGCCGACCTATCAACGAGCTTAGCCGATATCTACGACGCATGCCTAATTCCTGCAACGCTGACCAAAGATATGCGGGCATATTTTTCTTGTGAATCAAAAAAAAAAGTAAGAGAAAAGAGGAAGTCCATATTCATGCTTCGATATGTCTCAAGCAGGCAAGGTTGCTTAGTTTTTAGCACCTTTATGGCTTGAAATATGTCTTCAAGGATGAAGCTACGTCCATCGACAGAAATTTGTGCCGACTGTAGCGCGCCCGGTGAGTGTGATTCGCTCGATCTCACTGAATAATTAAGCGCGCGAATTGGGCTCACTTGAATTAATTCTTTATTATGTTACCCGCGAATCTTTTAGAAAAATCTTACACCGTGGATTAAAGACTGATCTTAACCCTGCTCTTTCAACAGGACCAGAATGGGCATCTGTAAATCGTGGTGTTTTAATTTGCGACGAATGTTGTAGCGTTCACCGGAGTTTGGGTCGACACATCTCTCAAGTGAAACACCTGAGGCATTCTTCATGGAGCCCGAACTTACAAGCGGTTTGTACACATGGAACTTTATTACGTCCTAGTTAACAATTTTCGCCTTTTCTTCCATGATTTCATCGAAAAGTCTTGAATTTTGCGGCGGCGATGTGTGAAATGTACCGATGTAAGCATCGAGTGGACTCTTCAGTAGTCGATTCGTAACTTCCGATGTAAAAAAGACATTTGGTATATGAATTTATGATAGTTTTCCAGGCCTTTTGTTTAAAGAGAATTCTGGTTTATTTGTTTCACGTAGTGATGCTAGTCCAGTTATAGTTTTATCGTTACTGATTCTTGTAATAAAGTCTTCGTTAAACCACACTCGAAGGTGTTGGTTGCACGTCTCGATGATAAGACTACATATGAAAATGGATCCCTCGTCAATAACCAAATTATCTACCTTAAAATTATAATGTTTGGAGTTGGAGCTTTATTTATGGGCTGCACTTGTGATATCCTTCGTCTTACATTTTTGGATGGCTTTTATTACTAAAACGTAAAAATTAATCTTTATACCCAGAACCAAACATTTGATAGACTTGTGCCCTGCTATAAGCGTATGTCAAACTTTCGAAAAGAGCAATATTTATTTTCTTATGCATCGCTTGAAATATTTTACTTATTGCAATGTTGAATACGTTTTTAATTTACAATTGTTTTATTCTGGAAGGAAAATCATTTTAGTATCCACAAAATCTATGTTCTGTCCTTTTGCTAAATACAGGGAAGAAGCCACAACAGCTGTGATGAAACTAAATTAATCGTCTTCCAAAGCGTAACAACATGTTTAGAGAATTATTCATTTTCATTTTGTTTTGCTTCCTTTAATTAATATGAACAGAAACTGAAAATTTTGAAGATTATATTTTTTTAATTAAAATATAAAGGGGTTTCTTAGATTGTCACAAAAAAGTTTTTTTTTAGACTTTTATTTCCTTAGAACAACACAACACAACACAAAACCTCTGTCCTTCATATTCTAAAGCCTTTTATTCTAACTTGTGTCAATGGCATCATACAAGTCACAGCCCACTTTTTTCTTTAATGAATTTACATCATATTTTAAAAATTATTATTTTTGACTAAGAGAAATTATGAAATGTCAAAAATTCTCATTTTGTTTAAGTAATGTAATTGTATCAGGGCTTGACTCTCAGAAAAAATCCTTGGGGACAGCTGGCCCCTAAGTTTTCAGATTTAGTTGCCGCAAAAGTATTTCAGTGAAAAGCATGAACAGTGAGTCACCAATGAAAAAAATTTGGTGACATGGGCTACACCAGCGATTACAACATCAAGTTTAAGCATCTTATACCCAAGTCAGTGAATATAATTATATTAAAATTATTGCCGCAGTTCATTGCATTTAGTTTTTGTTTTCTTTTGAAATTGAATGTAAAACAAATCCATTCAAACTGTTAATGATATTTTTTTTTCATTTCATTAGATGGTACGGCAGCTTGTAACAAATGGGGCAAACTCAATATGGGAACATTCACTTCTGGACCCAAATCAAATGAAAAGTGGATTAAGGAAACCTAACCAGAAAGACCATGTTCAGTGAGTACAGTGCTTGTAAGAGGGGCCAGGGGGAGGGGGCCTGGAGTAGGTGGGAGAGGACAGGAGGATTAGGGAGGGAGAGTATAGGTGATTTTTGATGCCTGTGGCTGTTTTCAGTGAAATGGCGTATAAACATGGCTCCTTTTAGACTTTGCTTGCAGGATTTGCCTATTTATCAAAAGCAGGGTTGATCGATTTTTGAACAAATAAAGATCTCCTCATGTATTCTCTGAGTCGACTCTTGATAATTTGTATAAACAATATCTACATTGTGTGGTTGCAGAAAATGTCCATACTCCCCCCCCCCCCCCCCCCCCCCCCCTTGGGGGGCCCCGGGAACCTCCAGAGGGGGGCCCGGGGGGGAAACAGAGGAAATTTTAAAGGGGGGGAAGATATTTTTAAAAAAAACAATGATAAAAACAACACGTACAGTACAGAATCAGGAAGCGTTCTTGAAGGCCATGGCAATCTATTACAGGATGATTAGATTCGATTGAATGCTGACGGAAGGTACAAAGGTTGGCATGTGTCTGGCAACCCCTAAGCCCCTCCTAAAACACATTGTGGAACAATCCCCTTCCAAACCACCATCCCAGTAGATGGGACTATCATGGAGAATCATCTTTATAGACCTTCTACTACTCTTCTACATCTCCTACAATGAGCTGAGATGGTTTCTTATGAAATCTTGGCCCAAGTGACAATGGTCAACATGCCCAAGATGAAGCTACTTATGCCAAACAGCAAGAACCTGAGAGTCAAGTGCTCCGGCTTTGCGCTTTGAATGCTCCGTAGCATCAAGTCCCATCCCTCCATGTCTAGGTTTGAGATCATAACAAACACCAGCCCACTGAATTGACAAGGTCAGAAGCAACGGTTCATCAAAACTTCTTGGCGAACATGCCAACAATGGATAATTATACAACAACGGCATGTTACTTTTCCAAAAAAAACATGACGGTATGGTACTTTTGTACTTTTCAAAAAAATGAACACCAAATGAAATGGATGTGACATGTGGTTCAAAAAATCTTCCAAATGATCACCCATTTCCCATCTTCCTCCCACTTCGTTTTAGGGAACCAATGTCGACACACTTCCGCCATGACTTCCTGACGATGCTGACGTACAAAAATCGCATCAATCTGCGCTGCGCTATAGCCTTGATCCATGAGTTCTTGCCGCCGCGCTTCCTGGTCATCTGCTTTAATCTGTTTCTTGGGATGGGAGGACATGTGGATGACAACATAAGGGAAGTCCATTGAATTGAAAGTGGCGAAATAAAGAGACTGTGCCATACATGCGCAGAACTCATTAAAGCAAGCTATTGAAACAGATCTAAGGAGATGAATTTGATTGAATCACTTGGATCTGTTCAAGGTACCACCCACCAAACCAGGACATAGTCCAAATAGGCCTATCTTATTTTCCTAAAGTTCCAGGTCTGCTCTCCAATCCCGAAACACTGTGCCTGACATCAGCACGGTACGCTGTAGAACTTCAAAACTTGACAGTTGACAACCCCAAGTAGGGCAATGTTCGTGTTTTTTTTGTGACATTGTTCAATCTGAAGTGATACTCATCATAGTATCATCGCAGTGATTCATCGCATTTTTCTAGACTAAACACGTATCAACCCTTCCATCATATTCTTCCTTCAAGGATCCTCAAGTTCATACTTTCTTCGGGTCACACTTGTAAAATCTTGTAAACACTTGTCATGTTTTGTTTTCCCCAAAGAAACCAAACGTCTTTCTCAGATTCTCCCAACCCTTGTCACAAATGCAGCCTCCCATTGCCCGAAGCTGGAGCGTGAGGCTGTTGAGGCAGACTCCACGGTGAAGAGATGGTTGCCAACCCCTTCATCGATCTCTGAGGTCGCTTCACTGTCCGTACCGTTGGGACCTGGCGATAAGCAAACGAGGCAGGGGGGGGAACAGAGCATCAGGGCATATCTGAAAATAAGTGATGATTCTATACTCCTCCCTTCAGAATACTTTGAGGGCGGAGTAATGTTTTGCAAACTTCCAGTAATTAGACAATTTCAGTCACGTCAGTTATATAGCAAGTCAGCTAAGCTTAGTTGGATGTTTCACCATGTTTCACTGTCCCAAATCACCTCTTCTGGGTACCGCGGTTGCCCCCAGCAACTCCGGCTCTGCTGGAGACACCGAGCGCGGTGCCAGTGCCATGGGCCCGTACCAACGCGGGGCAGGGGAGATGTTCAATCTTCACTTGTTGAGGGCCGGAAAGGAATTGTGTAAGGAAGCTGCAGGGTGCTGAAGGTGTTTGATAGATTTTTCAAGTCTGTGTAATGACGATTCGCACATGGGAATGCATGCGCAAAGTAAATGACCATATATCATTCGATAGTATTTCTACTGTACTTCAGACCTAGTTATGAAATGAAAACAAATTAATCAAAGCCATGCGTCAATGCATCCTTACGTTGGATTCTTTTCCAGGATCTTGAATGATTGAGCTGAAACTGGGTAGCCCTGGTGGGCATCAGGCTGTTTGCCCCACATTGTCATATTCCATCACACTGTGGCGGGATTCCCAGGGCCAAAAATGCTGAGCAGCAAAAAATGTCCAGACATCAATCCAACTTGACGAAATACTAATACCAAAGGTACTGAACTTGCATTTTCACTAAAACTTGGAAGTTTTCCAAATCAAACCTTTAATTTCACAGAAAACTGCCTTTTCTCCCAACACCTCGCCATTTCTATCGCTGATTCATTGGATCCACCGCTGCACCTGAGGAGCCGTTGGACCTCCGAAGTCCTTGAGGATCTGCATCCAGTTTTGCTCATTGCCTCGGTGGCGGAGGGCTCTCCTTAGGGAAACCTTGGAGTTTCTGTTGCACTTGGGCTTCATTCCAAAATCCTTTACATCAGGACAGGCCTGAAGATATATATTTATGTATGTATTTAGAATACAGATTATATACATGAATATACAATGATATTCACTGAACTTTAAGGTCGAGACTCTTTAGACGTTTCTTAGCACAGGAGTACTGTTTAACTCTGAGAGGTCATGTGACACTGCAGGGAGCTGTCAGATTCATAGGTTCTGTTGTGACAAAACCGCAGGATTTATGGTTGATGGGGAACGGGTTGAAGCCATTCACTCACCCAGTATCACCAACATGCTTGGCCGAGTCTAGCCAAATGATATCAAGTTTCATTCAAATATCCAAAGTGCGCAAAAGAAATGAAAAATTACAAACAGCATCATAAATGCAAGGAAGTAGAAAGAATCTGTTCAATTAAACCTCGCAAGCCGCCATCTCTCAAGCTTGTCATCGTGTTGGCGACCAGGGCACGGACCTACTTCAAAATCAAAGTTTCCTTCAGGCCTCGAAATTTCAATCACTTCTTTCCCTAAGACCAAAGATCTTGAAAACGTTGGGACACTTTCTGAGCATTCCGGTTTCTGGGAGAATGGTTGTTGTTTTGCAGCCACATGCATCAACAAGTGCAAATTGTCCAAATCAGCTGCCACATGTATAAATCCTATGTCTGAGGCCATGTCTCATGAGAGTCCAAATCCAACTTCACGCTGACGATCCTCTCTATAACTGTACAACACTAAGGAGTCAACGTCACCATGCGCCAGCCAGGGTATGTCACCCAGTCGCAGTCCTCGAGGTTTTTTTTTCCAAGGTCGTTTAAGTATTGGATGTCTGTCTGCATGTGAGGAACTTGGGATCTTCTTTCACTGTGTAACAGTAGCAAGCAGTAGTATTAGATACGATATCTACAGTAGATAATCAACTACCAAATCTGCCTGGAAAATACAGATGGAAATGTATCATTGGATCAATGATCTTTACTGGAGGATGGGTTTGAGATGGTTTGAGGATGCTTGATCTGTTTGATGGACAGGTGAATAAATACTCAAAGTTACTGGCTCCCAAAACAACTTTCTGACAAGGATTTGAGTGAAGTCAGTCAGGTACAAGGATCAGGAATGCACAGAAAAATACGGGCTGAACGTAGTCAACAAGGGTATTGTATTGACATCCAAACAAAAACAACAACGACACCTTTCAGGAAATGCTGCCATGTTGATTTTTCTCATCTTTGTCGAGCTACTCAACTCACAAAAGGCGAACTCTGAGCAGCTGTGAAACGACAGCTGCCGGCGAGCGACTTTCCACCACCGGAGTGCCAACTGTTCTACATTTGTTCT
>Ga0126337_10002234_pt1 | contig 12189 bp, 10 predicted proteins | sample DipCmetagenome_FD_92527 | JGI IMG/M metagenome (GOLD analysis project Ga0126337, IMG submission 92527) | Coral microbial communities from La Bocana,Puerto Morelos, Mexico - Diploria C A metagenome | ecosystem: Host-associated > Invertebrates > Cnidaria > Coral | place: La Bocana,Puerto Morelos... | reverse complement strand
TTTTTCCCTTGAAATGCCATCCTTTTCGAATCGTACGTAAGTTTATTTATTGTTTTTTTTATTATTTACAACTTAAAACTAAAATGAAAATTTTGTAGCCTGAACAGGCGGCTACCTTCGTGCTCACAGCCGGCAGATTTCCGCCGGTTACCGGCTTCTACTGAGAACCCTGCCCTCCCCGGAGCAGCGCATTGCGTAATAAGTTTTGCTGTTTAAAATGGCGTCTAAATCGAGTCTAAACGTAATTCACAACAGTCAAGCAAACTGAAAGTTCATCTACACATGAATATATTTATCAATCCTATTTAATACCACAGTTTTAATGTCTGAAAATAAATTAGGTAAGTGTAGCATGTTCGTACCATCAATCATGATCTTCACCCATAACATCGAGTGAACTCAGCCGTAACAGGTGTTACGGGTTACGGCCCTTAATGACAGCCCTGTCTACCAACTGAGCTACCAAGCCAACTGGGACCTGGTCAACTTGTGAGTTTGTAACACCCCAAGAATGCAAATGAATATATGAATATCACATCTTTGAACTATGTGACTCAAAGGTACTTTCAAATTATTCCTTTTCAACAGTTAATTCAGAATGTGGGTGAGAATGCTAACTTTGGTTACTCCCTGGAAGATATAATTAAATGGTAGGTGACATATTACTCTCTAACAGTACCATATTACTGTTAAGCTCCAATGTAAACACATACATTGTTGGCAAGTTTTTTAAAAATGTTTCTTCTGGGTGGATTTTTTTCAATGTGAGAAACTTTGGAACATCCAATCCTCTGCCCCTCAGTGATGGTGAAATATAGGAATGAAAGAATAATTTCTCGCCCATTTTGGCAAATTTCTAATAATTTTCCAAGCCTTTAGGTGTGGGGAATTATTAGAATTTTGACAAAATGTGAGTGAAATATTTCTTAATTTTACGAGTATGCCATTTGACTACCTTTTAATATCATGGGTGACTTGTAAATTATATTAATATCATGGTGGGTTTTTAATTTGTTTATTTGTCAAGAAATTTTAGTGGTAAATGTTGCCATGGCATTTTTCAAATTCCTAATATAAACTATAAATTAACGTTGAAATTTTGCGCCAAAATTAAGGCTGGTCAGAGTAATTTGTCATTATTATAAAGTTAGGTGCACTTACATGAAGTGCTTATTAACAACAATTATGTACTAATTATTAGTCTGCCAATAAGGCCACATTACAGCTACATGTAAGCAGTGTTACATGTAGTTATAATAGTGCTTCTCCTTTTGGTTGAAGCTGTATTTTAACTGCTTAGTTTTGTAAGATTTTACAGGAGAATAGGACACTAATATTTGGCTTTCTTTGTTTTAAATTTGTAGCTTAATGCTGCCTCTAGTTTCTGCAGCAAAGGAATTGAGAGCAGCAGGATTAAGGGCATTTCGTCATTTGTTTTCTGATGAAAAAACTCTTTCTAAAATGCTTGAATTCAGGATTGATATCTTCATTGTCAGGTAAATAAAAATATATTTTATTTAAATACAAGATAATCGATGGCTGTAATAGTTAGAATTAAGGGATTATTAAGTCTTTATAGCACCTGCCAAGTAGAGCCCCATACCCATATAGGAAAGCAGTTTTGTGGCTTTGCAATGAGGTTTTAAGCATATATTTTTGCCAGGCAGGGAAAAACATTGGTATTGAAGATAAATTTATTCTTCTGTTAATTATTACTCTTATTACCTGCTTTCGAACAAACCAGCCCTGTGTACGATTTTTTTTTAAACTCATCACAAATAGATGAGCTTGGGAACTGGTGCCTTAAAGGTTAGCGGGGTGCCAAAGCCTGAAGCTGCTAGGAGGTATTCATGGCAACCCTGGAAAGCAAGAACCACCCACTGTGCGTCTGCTAACCTGCACTGTCACACTGAAAGAAATTCAGTGGAAACTACTTACCTGAAGAATACTTACCCTGACCAAGAACAAAAAGGGGAGGGAGGAGAGGGTTCAAGAATCCGCAATGATTTGCGAGCAAAGCAGTGCAACTGATCTGCAACAATCAGCTGAATACATGACAACAATTATGCAGTGAACCATAAATCCCTGCAAAACCCCTGAAGGCTGCCCCACAGGTCAAGTATTCCCTAATGGGGAAACCGCTGGCTGCATAAGCTCGTGTTTAGCTTGCCTAAATGATATTGGCTGGAAGGGCATGCTTGCTGGCTGCATTAGCTCGCGTTTAACCTTGCCTAAATGATATTTAGCCACATTTAAACTCATCACAAATAGGTGAGCTTGGGAGCTGGTGCCTTAAAGGTTAGCGGGGTGCCAAAGCCATAAGCTGTTAGGAGGTATCCATGGCAACCCTGGAAAGCAGGAACCACCCAGATGAAACCCTTCTCCTGGTGCTTGGAGAAAGGAGGGACCTGAAAGACAGGGTGACATGGTACCTCCGATCCCCCAAAACTACCCCCAAGCACCAACCATCTGATACAATGTCCAGACATGCAAAAGAATGACATACTTAGGAAGCCAGTCCCGGTGAACGGTAAATCCTAAGGACAGACCCAGGAACTTAATGCCACAGTAACCAGAGATAAGCTCCAAAGGCGTTTCAGGCAGCGAAATACTTTCCTCAAACCAGTTTTTTGGAAAGGGCAGCTAAGGCATCCAACGGGGTCCTAATGTAGAGCTGGTCGGCATTGCTTGACCAGGGCCCATGGACTGAATCAGATGGTCCGGTACTCCGTTTTGAGCAGCGACAGTAGCAGCCCCTATGGAAAACTATGGCTCGAGAAGTTGCCGGGAATCCTGGCGGAGACCATGATCTGCCAAAGCCAATCTGTCAGTACAGAAGGTGAGAGGGGCTGACCACTCTGCAACAAAAAAAAGGGGCTTGGAGCATCACCCCTAAGCGTAAGATAAGTCATAAGGGCATGAATTGCACACTATGGATGCTGACCAACGCCAATGTGAATAAGACAGCCCTTCCGAAATGGATCAGTCTAGGAACCTTTAATCTTAATGTGCATGTGTGAAGGGGACAAAGGTGAATCGACCGCAATATCCTGAACACCCAAGTGCAGAGATGATGAGAAGCTAGACAGATTGGGGACGGTGAACTCGGAAGCATGTAAGAAGCCAAAATATCCCAAGGAACAAGCAGCCTAGAACATGCAATGGTCTGGGAGGCGAGGGTCCAGGGACCGCCAAATAACCAACTTCAGATCACCAGTAATAGGAAGTCGCGAAGAAGAAGGAGAACCTTGACAACCTTTGAAGACAAAGGCAATTCATAAGCGGGTCGGGAAACCTTTGTTCAATATGAAGGGCTCAAACCCAAGACAAAAGAATGCTGAATGGTTCTCGCAAGAAACATGACGAAGAGGCAGAGTGTCCATTCATGTGCTGGGCATGGGGACCCTGAAGGATGTAGCTTGCCAAGCTGATGGCAAAAGGAAATAAACTTTGATTGCGCTGAAGCATATGAATGGCGTGTTGAGGGGGCGAGGCCTTGAGACAAAAAGGAAAGGCATTGTTGTTCTAGGGCAGAGAAGTCAGGTCTGCCAGAAGATCCGGAGGGATCCAAGTAGGGTGAAGTTGAAGGTGCAGGTGAAGCATCCGGGACCAACTACCTGAAGTCCTGCCAACAAAAGCGAGACAAAGCATCAGCTATCTGATTGTTAATGCCAGGTACATGTTGCACAGAAAAAGAAAAACTATGATGAGCGGCTGTGAGAAGCAGGCTGCGCAGTAATCACATCAAGCAAGGTACTTTAACAGCATCGTTGTCTGAACGGAATAGTATGTGCCTCTTACACCACAAGTGCCCCCAAACATGGGCTGCGATGACAACTGGGAAGAGCTCCTTGTAAGCAATGGACTGCTGTTGCTGAGGAGAAGCCCTGGAACTGGCAAACCAAGGGCCCTTGAGGTATGCTCCATAACCAGTCGATCCAGCTGCATCAAAAGCCACCTCGACGTCTGCCTCCGGCAATAAACCAGGGAACAGCCAAAAGCTCACACCATGCCAATCTGACAAAAATTGGTGCCACCACAGGAGGTCCAAGTGAAATTCCCTGTTAAGGTGAACTGGGTGATCCCTTTTGTGAAAACAGCATAACAGGTCGATCATGCGACGTAAGAAAGTTCTTCCAGGCCATACCACTTTTGCTGCATGATGCAGTTGGCTAATGAGAGATTCTAACTCCTGCCTATTGCACCATTTTCGAGAAATCCAAGACGTAATGAGATCTCGCCAGGTGGACAATTTCTCGGCGGGGGAGACAAGCGATTTGATTAATGGAATCCAGCTCAATACCCAAGACCACGAGCTCAGTTGAGGGGCCCACACACTTGCCGGGGTGAAGTGGCAAGCCCAAATGCCTGCATACTGAAACTGCGATGCTCAAGTTGTGCGCACACTTAGATGACTCAGGGGGGTCGGCAGTGATGAAGTCGTTGCGGTAGTGCAGCAGATCTGTAATCTGGTAAGAATGCACGAGGATCCACTCAACCATGTCTGCTATCGCATTGAAGATAAAAGGAGCTGATCGAAGGCCAAAGGGGAGAGCCAAATCCATATAGTACTGATTATGCCACTTCATCCCCAGCAAATAACGGCCAGATGGATGAACAGGTACATGGCAGTACGCAGCCTCAACATCGAATTTAGCCATGAGGGCCCCCTTTCCCAGTCAAGACACTAGGCGAATAATTTGATCCACAGTTATGTAGTGGAGGGTAAACTCAGCTGGGTTAATAACATCATTAACTCTAGCCCCCCCAGGGGAAGACAAGTCCACAATGAGTCGCCACTTTCCTGGTTGGCCCTTCTTTGGAATAACACCAAAGCTACTGACTTGGAGATTGGCGAAGGGGGGGGACTGAAAGGGCCAGCCACCCTTCCCAACGACACCTCATTAGCTAAATAGTTGCCAATGACAGATTGGTGCTGGTGAGCGGATGGTTTGTTTTTCTTAGCCACCTTGAGCTTTTGGGCTGGGCAGAAGCCCAATTTGAACCCATGACGGATTCCATCCAATACAAATTGAACTTGCTGCTGATGGGGATGGAGCTGTAACACCCAGGCAAACTGCTCCGCCTGGAGAGGAGTGACTGCTGAAACTGGGGGGAGAGGAGCTAAGAAAGGAACACAAATAGAACAAGAGTCAATAACTGGCCCATAGTATCTAACCCCAACCAAGATCCCTTAGTGGATGCACATCCCGAAAAATAACGCCACAAGATTAAAACTGCAGCAACTAGATTTAATTCAAACACAAAAGGTCAAAAAATACAAGTGGTAAACACGCCATCCTAAGGCGAAGGAACAACAACATAGTGTGGAGGGAAATAGCAAACATAATGTGGCAAATGACAAACAACAATCTGAAAGTGTCTGTTCGCACCCTAACAACACAGTCAAAACAGTAAGGGATGGCCTAATGACAATTATTAGAGTCTAATACTGGAATCGCTTAGCGCCTGGACTTGCTGCTGGAGCGAGAAGGAGAAGAGTCAGCTTGTTCTTTGGGTGAAGCTCGGGACTGGCTTGGTGGTTTGCCAGAGCAAGCCCCAACGTGATGCGGGCCAAAGCAGCTGGAGCATTTGTGGGCAAAACGGCAGGAAGAGGAAGGGGCAACACAATGGTCTCGGTTCCATGATTTGCAAATGATGTGGGAAGATGATGCGCCATGTGGCTCTGTGGAATCATCTGACAGGTCATGGCCAGGATGGGCAGAGGCCCCAGCCTCATGGAAATTGAACAACTGGACATTTATGGCTCACCAGTCTGTCAAGTTCGTCGCGGCAGCGTGTTTACGGAAGGCCCGATCATACGCCAACCAGACCCAACTGGCGAACTGGCGATGTGTGCAGAGAATCAAATGCTGGTATTGCAGCAAATCCCTCCACCGCTGAGGGAAGTGGGACGAGAAAATGAGGCTGTACACTGAGAAAGCCTCCAACCAACTCGATATGTCCCCAATGCACCGTTAAGGGTTTTTGGTTGGCGAAGTTAGCACCAACCGACTGTCAAACAGCAGTTGAGGCTCGGACTCAGTTGAGACTCTGTTGACGGAAAGCAGCTCGTTCAGTTCTACAAACTTGCCAGCCACAATCTTGCTGACAAGTTTTGCTGGAATGGGCGAAAACTCTGGGCCAACCATGAACGGCTGATGCAACGTAAGCGACTGGGCCAGTGAAGAACCACTGTCGAAAGCGAGTGACGCGGTCCCAACAGCGGTGTTGGACTGCCCATGAGCAATACCGCTAGCCATGATAACTATGAGAAAATCAATTCATGAGTTTTCTTTGCTTTCCTGTATGGATATGGGGTTCCGCTTGGCGGCTTTTTGGGCCACTGGAGCTCTGTTATCATATTGATTTTTATATGTACCATTAAAAGATCAGCTATGATAATTTAGGCAGTTTCAGTTTTTAGAAGAAAACAAAAGCAGGCAAATGTGGCAGTTTGTGGAATGTACAAACCTCTATAACAGACCCTCAATATTGAGGGAAAGTACTTGCCTGTAGACTTCCCTAGATGTGGGTCAACTCTGTTCAAAGCTAGAGGGGCTGGGAGTGTTTTTAAAGGGAACCTCCACTATTTTAACAAGTATCACCTAAAATGTTTAAAATGTACTTACTAGAAGATCTAAAATAAAAAAAATGTCTCACCTAGCGAAATAATATTTTTATCGGCTTCCAAAGATCGGCCCTATAGCCCGTTTAAAATTCCCGCGGCCGCCATCTTGAATGGCGCGCAATGCACTACGGGCTGATGACGTATCGTGGTCATAGAGTCAAAATACCGCAATGTGTAGCCTTTGGTTGCAGCAACCAAGCGAAGAACAGAAAAGATACGAGTATAAGTTTCCATGTTTTCCCGAAAGATAACAGATTACGCAGTGTTTGGATTCAAGCTGTCGGAAGAACATCTTTACCAAGAAGTCCCTGTCTGTGTTCGGAGTATTTCGATGCTTATTGCTTCGAATACACAGGCGTTGAGACTTCAGAATGAGCTGCTTGGAACCTGAGGCTATTCCCACGATCTTTCCACACAAACCAGCCCGAACTGTACATGTTGTAACCTTCATTTTCCTATACACTTCAGGAGTTTCCTGCCATTGCATTTGTGTAGCCACATCCTACATTCTTACAAACCTCTTGTCGTTGTCTCTTTTTCGGTGCATCTACTACTAGTGCGGACAGATTGCGCTGGTTTGTGGGGAAAGTGCGTAGAATTAACCTCAGGTTTAAGTTTTTGCTTCCAAGGGCACGATCCAAGAAGCTCATTCAGAAGTCTCATCATGTATTCGAAGCAATCAGCATCCAAATACTCCAAACACAATAGACTAAATGCCCGGCAGTCAGAAAATTTCACCGAATTTTTACTAAAAGCTTCGTCCAAGCTTCTTAAGAATATTAAATGTTTCTTTAGCAATGTCAAATGATCCTTAAAATTATTTGTTTTTTAGTTATATCCGAGCCTGGCTTACTATAAAATGACTATTTCGTGACACTTGAAACAATTTGGCGCAAACCGAATAGTAAACATTCACTTAACGAATTCCGACTGAATGCCTCATTTAAACCTATCGAAAGTATTCAATGTTTCTTTAGAAATGTCAGGCAATCCTAAAAATTATTTCGGTTTTATATAAGACGAATTCACCGAGCTCGTGTATAGCATCACAACACTCAGAATCTGTGATATTAGACTGCCGGTCACAGTGTCAAATAGACTAAATGCCCGGCAGTCAGAAATATTCACCGAATTCCGACTGAAATCCTCGATCACACCTATGGAAAGTATTCAATATTTCTTTAGAAAAGTTATCCTAAAAATTATTTTGGTTTCATATTCGACAAATTTACTGAGCTTTACTGCAGGGCATTTAGTCTATGTGAGACCGTGACCGGCAGTCTGATGTCATAGATACTGAGCGATGTGATGCTCTACACGAGCTCGGTAAATTCGTCTTATGTAAAACCAAAATAATTTTTAGGATCGCTTGACATTTCTAAAGAAACATCAAATACATTCAATGGGTTTATTGAAACTTCTACTCGTATCTTAACCTCAGGTTCATCTTAGCCTCAGACTATAGCATCTATAGCCTCAGGTTCCAAGCATCTCATTCTGAAGTCTCACCGCCTGTGTATTCGAAGCAATAAGCATCGAAATACTCCAAACACAGACGGGGACTTTTTGGTAAAGACGTTCTTCCGACAGCTTGAATCCAAGCACGGCGTAATCTGTTATCTGTGGCTAAGTCTCTGTTATTATTACCTTCCATATTTCCATTTGTAAGTCAATGAAGTGAAAACAAACAAGTCCTACATGAGGAATTTACCACCCATGTTTTGTATTACAGGTCAATGGACATGATACATGCTTTTGAGGTGGAACGTGTTCAGGCATTAAGATTCATTCGCAAGGTGTGTAACTGTTGCTGGTTGAGTGATGTTTACAAAAATTGTGTACTTGGTATGCAGTGAACAACATTAATATATTACCATAAAAGGTTATTCTGGACAAAAAGTGTTTTGTCTAAGTTACCATCAATTAATTGTATTCTTCATAAAAAAAAAAATACTTGTGTGTTTTATATGTACCTGGTTGTTAAGCCCTGCACAATAGGTCATCATGCAGGTATTTGAAGTCTGGCAAACTTGATTATATATTTTGCTCCCAAACTACAACAAAGTGAGCACTTTTTTAATTGGTAATAAATACAGTTAACAACTTAAAGCATTCCAGGGCTATCACACATGTGTATCATTCCTTTAGTCACGCTATACTGCAACCCAATGCTTGTCTAGGTCCACAACTGTCAGCACTTGTGGTGAAGTCAGGAAAGACATTTACATTAGCAGTCATTGCTCTTTGATGTGTGTGAGATAAACATTATTTTGTCCTTGGAACTGCAATAACAATTATTATTATGTCCAATAAGGATAATAATATTGTGATCTATTCAGTTCTGTGCCCTTAAATACTTGTTCCTGGTTTGTGTGTCGGGATGCAGGCAGCCTAAACAAAACTTTGTTATTATGTGTAATGGATACAAGATAAGTGATATCAAGTTATCTTCTATAACTACCACTCGCCTGTTCTCACACCGAACAATACCTTGTGTTGGCATGACTCGTACCAGTGCAAGAAGCTAGTTTGCATTTTGTCTATTTCAGCGCCTCCCCCGCTGATTATCAATAAACAGCTGGACTACAGGGTTGGGTGCACAGCTGCCACTTAGCTCTGCACGTAGCAGGCTGGTTGGGACCCTAACCCCACCTCAGGCTTATATCTATGTGGGTGTGGCATGCACCATACTTGTTGGCTCTTCCCTTATTTCCAGGTGTGGCATGCGCAACATGCGCCACACTTGTTGGCTCATCCATCACTTGTGGGGTGGGTTGCTACCACTCTTATTATCATGTACCTATTTACAGGCTGCGTTTATCTCACCCTTATATTCGCCAGGGTGCACCCAACAACCTTAGTGTCATTTACTGCCAATGGTTGTCAACTTTATTGTGTACTTATGTAAGCATCCGAAGTTGTTAATAAGTTGTGAAAATGTTTCCTAAGGCACTCTTTAAACAAATGAAAAGCTTGTTTGAACATTGTTGCTGTACTCGATAGAACATTACCTAATGTACCTACTGTGTTCTACGTAACATAGGAGGTGGCCTGGCCTAGGGGTGTATGGAAAACAGGGAATCTGAAATGGAAATTGCAACAGAAGCGGAGATGGAACTGGAACAGAACTGGTACCGTACTAGAACTGGAGTAATAAAAATTGAAGATGTTTTGATGGTGTTACTGACAATAAATAAATGCTCTAGCATGAAATTTGAAAAATTGGACTCTTGAGATCAAATACAAAGTGTGATTTACATCAATACCCCTCTTCCCTTTGCTCCCTTTCCTTTAAAGGGAAATGCAGTATGTATGGAGCCCTTTCATGATCATATGAAAAGGTATGAATAATGACATAGAAGTTTTCTTTCTATATTGACTTGAAAGAAGTTAACAATATACAAAACATAATTATTTATTTCTTTTTGTCTGGAGATCACAACAAAGCAATGAATTGATTGACTGAAATGTAGCTGAGTTTGTTTGAAATTTAGGCTTAGTATGCCTTGAATTTTAGCTAGACCTTCTACCTAGATCCTTTCAACAAGCAAGTATTGTTTTGCATTGGATATGCATTGCATGTATAAATGTATTTTGACTTAACCTGACAAGGAGTATTAATAACATTATATGAAAAATCAAAGGCCTCTTTGAAGCTACGACTATTTTGCATGATGAAGTACATTCATCAGTATAAGCAGAAAAGATGAAAATATTTTGGCTTTGTTGCAAAAATAAATTTCTTTCTTCTGTCCCTTATTTAAACCTTTTAAATTCAAGCTTTAATCACTGTCCTGACTCCGCAATACAATAATGCACAATGCGCTAGACACATACACGCTTTGCGGACCTATGTGATAAGTTAGCTCAATGCATTGGTATACTGTATTGGAAAGCGTGAAGGGCGAGAGTCGGACTCAGACGGGCAAACACACAACTTTTTTTTTATTTTCTTTTTTCTCCAAGAAGCTAATAAGTGCTTCCCAGTTATAATAATTTATTATTTTGCTTGATATTCATGCATTGTATGCATCATGTTATTAAAACCCATGCTTGCCAGGAGCCCCCGCATTCATTTCATAACTAGGACAACAAATGCTTTCTAGGTTTTTTTTAAAACAATCCAAATAAGAAAATGCTTGCACCACATGCTGTTGAAATAGCAGTAATTATCTCATCACTCATTGCTTCACTATGTTTCACATTTGCCAAACCATTTGACGACATTTTTCTCTTCGTCAGGTCAAGTTGTGCATAGGTCAGCGGAAATACAAACAAAAGTTTACGACTTAACTTAACTGCTATTTCACATTCTGCAACATAGTTGTAAAAAGGATGAAAACGGAAAACTAAAAGGACATCATTTTACTGCATGAAAGAGCAAGTAGTTTGTTTATTTATGGATTTTACTTTCTCAAACGAGGTTAAACATTGCGCATCATGCTTCCACACTTTTACCAGGAAAAACCCAAAATGTTCAGTTGTTATATATTAAATTACTTTATAAGAAAGCAGAAACAGTAACCGCTGAAATTCATAGAGTCAGCTGATACTGTTGCCATGATATAGACTCAAGTCAGGAGCTGATGGGCTCCTGCTTAAGCTTAAGTTCATGGAATAATAACAAGCTTAAATTTTCACATAAAATTACCAACATTTCATTTTGTTTTGTAACTTTTATGCAATATACAAACATAATAAATTTGTTTTGTATATTGGGAACATCTTTTCAAAATTGACACATCTTTAAAGAGTGGAGACTTATAATTGTCCTTATTCACACCTTTTCTTGAAGGGCTCCCTTAGCCATCAATTGTCATTTGAGGTGGGGGGCAGGGCAGTTGAGTACTGATGCCAGTTATTCTTATTTGATCCCAAGTTGCATCCTTGCATGTGAAATTCTTGAAGATAAATTTTGAACAACAAGCGACAGTAAGAAAGTGACTATAACATATCAAGATTAAAAAAGACTTACTTGAGCAACTATTATCAGTAACGCCCTCAGAACATCTCCAGTTTTTATTTCTGATTCCAGTTCGGCTCTGGTTTAGGCTCCAGTATCATTTCCGTTTCCGGAATCCATGTTTTCCACCCGCCCTGGCCTAGTGGTTAGGATGCTGGATTTGTAATCTGGAGGTCCCAAGCTCAAATCCTCCTCTCCTTGCCACCAGATGGATTTGTGGTTTGTGGTCCCATATTAAACTACGCTTTAAATAGCCAACTGGTCAGTCTCTCATAGTGTCCACAATTAGTATTATAGCAGTGCTATTTGTAAGTGTGAAATCTTGTGTTAAGGCCTACCAAGATTCAAAGTCCCCTGCATAACATAACCTCAACATTCTTAAAATGCAAAATTCTTTTTAGATATTTTTGTATTGTTCACCTACATACCACCAACTTGTGTAGACTTATGTATTTGAATTGGGTAGCTATTAGGCAATCTGCGGCCTTTCGTTACATTTAGGTATCTCGGAAAGCCGCAAAACTCTTGAACAAAAGTTTATTTTTCAAATCGGCACTCTTAATCCCATAGGTATCAACGAACGCTTTTCATTCTA
>Ga0126337_10002233_pt1 | contig 12193 bp, 12 predicted proteins | sample DipCmetagenome_FD_92527 | JGI IMG/M metagenome (GOLD analysis project Ga0126337, IMG submission 92527) | Coral microbial communities from La Bocana,Puerto Morelos, Mexico - Diploria C A metagenome | ecosystem: Host-associated > Invertebrates > Cnidaria > Coral | place: La Bocana,Puerto Morelos... | reverse complement strand
ATGGAGCAGCCATATTGGTGTACCAATGTGGTACACCAACATGGCGGCCGCAAAATAGTGTAATCATCTTTAACCTACTTTGGCTATCTAGAAGACTGTTTATCTGTACTGAAGAAACAAGCACTTACACAAGCACTTTTCCAAATACTTTAACTTCTAAAATGGCTAAATATCAGGAGATAAGAATGTTTTTTAACGAACGCGTTCGCAGCTTTATGTCACGCACCGCAACAACTCTGAAATTTAAACTGCGCTGGTTTCCAGACGAAGCAGGCTGCTCAGCTGAAAAGGTGTACACAAATATCAATTTACCCCCTCTCATGTCTAATGGGGATAAAAACATTATTGGCTCTTTAATTTTGGATTTAAGATAACGATGACATCACGTGCAAGCCAAGAATTTGACTTCGGGGCTTGTTTAAAGGAATACCTCCTGGAGGTCAATGGAAGAATGCGAGCTGAAATGAATGTGGTCAACACCTGGTGACGCAACCTATCATTGACTTCCCAGTCCTGCCCTTTGGTTTTGACTGCCTTCACGCACATTTATAGTTTATTTGGGGTACGGTATTCAAAACTTACGTAGCGCACGGTCACTGGTCTACTGACGTTAAGAAAATGAACGATTGCCTAATCCGTGAAGGGCGACCGTTAAGGCAGGTAAACAGGTAAACGAATAAGCTCCCTTGACATTAGCACTTGAGCGCGCCCCTAATTCAGGACGTTGGATTACTGTCGTAATCATAAAAATTACAATTTCCTCGATTGTGATTGGTTTAAAAACTCCTGTTTTCCACTAATTCACATCTCAAGTTGTTATCGGACAGCTTGTTATCGGACAGTTCAATAAGCCAATCGCGTTCAAAGTTGTAGTTTAAATCAACCAATCACAATTCTTGGTTTCAATCAACATAGAAACAGTATAAAAACTTTTATTCCAAATTTTCCCTTTTCATACCTTAGTATTCTTCTTTTCTCGGAAATTGTAATTTTTATGATTAATTGGTAATAAGACTTCGTGTTGTCCAATTCGGTCTGTAATCATACTCGTGGTAAACAAATCGGACTCAACTACGCGGTCGTCTAATTCTGTTATCACTCGTATGACTCCACTCAGTCCTATTACCATTACATAACAGCACGACTGCTGTTGGTACGGAAATTATAAGTTGTAGTTCAATGTCAGATCTTGGCTGGTAAATTGTTCATAAACAGGTCGGTTTTTTCTTAAAAACTGTGGTGCTGCGTCTGTGGGGAATATTACTGACTGATAATGTGAATTGGCCACCGTAAAAGAGATCCGAAAGCTGACGTTTCAAGCCTTAGCACTTTGTAGAAGCGAATCCGGAGCAGAGGATAAAACCATGGGTGTTATATTAAACACATAAAAGCGGCAGGGGAGAGCGAGTATGGAGGGAGTTGGGAGTGGGCAGAAACGCGTTTCTTCTCTTTCTTAACTGCGGTTTTCGTTTACAACCTACCCACCTCCCTTCAACGACTACACCGCCTACATCGGTTGTTGTACAAATAATTCATTTATTAATTAAAATCGATTCTACACCTTTACAACCCTTGCTAAAAGAATTAAAGAATATACAATTTCTAAAATGCACTTTTTCTTCTGCATTTGGATTTAAAGTCGAATTCAAGGGAGGGGAACAGATTTCCTCGCCCCGTTGATTCTAGCATGATACAGGATGTTTTTTTTAAATGGAGACTGTGTTGTTTGTTGAATCAGTTATTTGAGTGTGTCAGTGTTGCATAATATCGTTCTGAGAAACCTTCGAGGAAAGCGTTATCCTTTATGTGATCCGCAAGATAATTTAACGTTTTACGTTGTCACGGCAGAGCCATCATGTCAAGCAATGAATTAAGTTTGGCATTAAGCCACGTCACTTGTTTTGGTAATAACCCAGCGATCCAGTCCCGCGGTAGTTTAGAGTATCCAACTTTACACCCCAACATGGCGCCCGCTACTGTGCCATTACAGGTAGCATGGCCTCCTTGCATCACAAGTTCTCTTATTGTTGTCCTGTCGACATAAAAAACGCTTTTAGTAATATTATCACTAATGACCCAAGCCCAAGACGAAAAGACTGCGGAATAAATCGCTTTATTTTGCGTTCAACTTTTTTGAGAAATATGAAGACAATAACGGATAACTCTTAGATGAAATTCTTGTAATACCCAGAATAATCAAGGTTGAGGTAGGGGAAAGTTTCGGCTGATAAGCCTCACCGAGAGCTTGATTATTCTGGATATCACAAAAATCGAATCTAATAATTGTTTTATTAGTACACTAAACGAAAAAAAAAATGGAAGTCATGCTTTTGCTTCTTCACTGACGGCAAGCAACACAAAGAGTGCGAACAGGAGGACTTAGCAATCATGCACTGCGGTCACAGATCACATGATTACCCGTGACCTTGAGTGTCCATGACATGATTATTGTGTAATCTGCAGCTAGATGCCGTCACAGGCATCTGATTTCGAAAATTCAATGTATGCTTTGAGCCAATCAGAAAAGAGATAGTAAGTTCAATGGATAATGGATCTTCTTACTTGTAATCTTTCATAGACCTGAGTGCGACCAAACCAGCTCCTAATGGTTTGAAAGTGTAATCTGTCAGCCTTGGTTCACAGAATTCTACACTACAATGAAATCAATATTTCATTAGTAAACAATAAAAATCAACAAGACATACACCATCTTTTCTCTCAAGATAACAGCATACCGATATTCCCAGATTCTGTCCATTGGTAAAACCCAGGTTTGAGAAAAAGCTTTCAGTAGGAGTTTGACTAAGAGAGCCGAGCGCATTCTATTACTGCAGTCAATGCAAATACCAGTCCCTTTCAAATCTCTTGTTAACGTGTTGCTAGCGAGAACACAAACTACAGTAAAATGATTAAGAAACAATTTTCAAGCCTAGCCACCAACTTTACCACAAGGAACTCCTTTCAGCACATTGCATGTGTAACAATTTCTATTCAGCTTTATTGTCCTAGACAGCTGAGGTCAGTAAACTGCTTCAAAAAATCTACCAACACACAGAACTATCAAATAGCATATCTTGCACCACCAGTTGATGGCTAGCTGGCCAATTGGCTTGTATACCCAAAACCATCAATCCAGTTTCTATCCACACACGTAGCCTTGCTATTACCTGAAAAAAAAAACAGAAGTTGTGAAGAAGAAACTTACTCTTCCCACGTCTGGCAATTAAAATAATGGTAAAAGTCCTTTTGATGAAAGGATTCTGTTAAGTAAAGCTTTCCCTGTTCTTTAGCTTTCTCCAGCATTTTTTCCACTGAAGACTTGCTAGTCAAGTCATGCTGTCCCTGCAAAAAAAATAAACTGCATAAAAAAACCTTGAAATTCTAAAAAATAAAATAAAATTAAATAAATAAAGCAAGTATAACCCACCTAGAACAGATACTGTAGCAAAGGTTACACTAAAATTAAATACCTGCAGCATCAATGCGATGATAATGCACACAGCAACACAGCTTGCAATACATCTGACAATTGAAAGTAAAACAACTGAATTACACAAAAAATCTTGCAATCTTCTGGAAGCCCAAAGGTCACTTCTTATAACATATGCAGCTGTGAAATCTTGGATTTCGTTGTGAACAATAGTTCTGACTACATAGAGCATTTTATATTTTGTCTAGTGTGATTGTCTGGGTGAGGGTAGATTTGAAAAAAAGAACTGTTGTTGTCATTTCCATGCAGACAATCATAATAATGAAAAGCTTTGATTCTCCTGTGTTTAAACCATTTACTGTAAAACTTACCGGTATCTTAAATAAAAACAATCCTACTCCTACATTGTACATTACTTACCTGGGATCACAGTGAGTGGCCTTGCATATCCTTACCGCATTTGTTGCTACTTCATTTAAGTCATGGAAGTGAGCAATACCAAGAGCTGCTACTCTCATTACTGCTCCATTAGATGGAGATTCTAGCTTGTTTGCCACTGATCTGGCTGCACCATGAGGATCTCTGAGAAAATCTGGATCACACACAACCTACAACATGATTATTACAGAACATACTGCACATCAAACATTTAAGAAGAATGGTGGAGTATATGCTGCCAAAAGAAGGGACATGACGTCAGCAAAGCTAGGCCAAGGCATGCACATGGTACTACGACTTTATACTTGCTGGATGAACAAAAAAAGGCTTCATTGGGGAAGGGGGAAATGAACCTGGATTGCTCAACAAGCTGTTAAGAAGATTGTAGATCTGGGTATGAGCCCTGACCAGGAACATTGTGTTGTGTTCTTGGGCAAGACACATACTTTCACAGTGCCTATCTCCACTCAGGTGTATAAATAGGTACTGGCACAATTGTAATGGTGAGGGCAACCCTATAAAGGACTAGCATGCTATCCAGGGGGGAGAAAAATTAATACTCCTTGTTACTTTATGCTGCAGAAACCAGGATAAGCTCCAGCCTGATGAGCCACTTGGCTCATATGCAGACTTACCTTGGCAAGAACACCCCTCACCCCTCGTCCCACAGTATCACCCAGTTCAGGAAAGCCATGTTTACACCAGGCAAGGAGGCTCTTAGCAAACTCCAGTTCATCAACAACACCAGCCCAGTGAATGATGTTCTCAAGAATTAACACCTAAAAGCAAAAGCAAAAACAGAGTTGAATTTCACACAGACCTTAGCTTGATAACTTTGTACTACATGTCTATCATGTATTTGTACTTGTTAACCAGGTTGCCATAGGTGAGTCAAGGGTCAAAGGTCAAGTAGGACCCTGCACATGCTCTGATTAGTCAAACACCATATTTCATTAGTCTGAGTATAAAACATTACAAAGCATGTTTTATCTCTGTCATAAAGCAGTTGAAGAAGCCTAAGCCATGTATTATACTGTGCTAGTAAACACTCCAGACATTTGAGAACACTCAAGAATATAGAAAACACTTGCATGTAGCTCGTGCTTTCTACATTTCCCTCGTGTTCTCAAATGCCTGTTGTGTTAAATCACAGTGTAATGCACAGCTTAGGCTTCTTTATTTGTTAAATACATGTAAAATACAACCTGTATCACTACGACTGTATTTCCCCCAAGACCCACACATGCTTCACGAAACAAACCAGTAATGTTAATCCAAAATGGTGCATTGAAGTATAACAAATTCTGAGTAATTCTACAGCTACGAATGGCAGTATATTCCCAATCGGAATATTCAGGGTACACTGAGGAAGCTGTCAGGCCAGGTTTACCTCTTGCAAGTATACAAGTCTATGTACAATGTAAACATTTGTATATCTTGTTAAATTAACTTACTGTTTGGTCAAATGAGTCAGTCCAGTCTCCTTTCTGCCACTTACTTCTGTGTCTGTCTTTAACCATGTGCTCCCAGGATAACATATCCTTATCATAATGAAATCGGCACTCATCAGGCATCATAAACTCTGTGCACAGTCCAATAGCATCACCAATTGCTGCGCCATATAAACAACCAACTATCTTGTCCACAAGCTCATCTGGAGGAAGGTAATGTGTATTTGGTGGTGGCCTAAGTGGTGTTTTAATGCGACTGGTAGCATTTGTATTTGTCTGTGTTTGAACATACTGTGCTCTAGCAGTGTGAGGGTTTGTGGGAGCAAGCACCAAAACATCACCTCTCACACGAGGAAACTCATTTCTTTGAATGATGAGCTTATCTTCAGGTTCTTTAGGATTTTGATTGCGCAAATAAGCCAAGACTGATTCAGAGCCCTGATTGCAAATCTGCTGTGGTGGACATTTGCATTTGTTAAAGATTGCTAAGATTAGCTTCAGGGACTTTGACTTTCCTAAAGTCAAAGGAAGTGACTCAAGTTCATTGTAACTGATGTTTAAGCTTTCAAGTGATTCCATATTTCCTAGAGTCTGTGGCAAACATTTTAATTGATTGTGTGACAGATCAACTTTTTGAAGTCTTGCAAGCAAACAAAATGTTTCTGGAAGTTCTTGTAATCTGTTGTTGTTTAACAGCAATGTCTTCAAGTGGAACAAGTAACCAAAAGAATCTGGTAAATATATGAGGCGATTGTGGCTCAGATCAATAAATGACAGATGAGGAAGGCGGATGGAAAATTCAGAAGGAATGTAGGTGAAGCAGTTGAATGATGCATCAAACTTTTCGTAGAATGAGACATTGGTCAACAATTCCAGTGGATAATCAACCAGCGCATCTGGACTGTCTTGATTCAGATGCTAAAAGTGTCATGAAAAAAGTTACCTGTCTAGTAATATATATTATTTTCAAAAAGTACTTTCTTGTGATGGTATAAACTAAAAGGCGCTAAAAATATCATACCATGTTTCATCCTGGCTGTAGCTCTTCAATATTTTCAACCACTATTTTACCTGTCAGAGTATCTTTTAGGGTGCACTCAGAGAAATAATAGTAAAAACTGCAAAGACTCATTTCTGTTTAAAGCTTGATTTCTACCAGTCTCTTGAGTCTGGTCAAATGCACCCAAGATCAACACTGTACTGGATGGACACTTGATAGAAACAGAGTGATACTCGCCTGACACTTAATTTACACTCGAGAAACGTCTCGATTGACTCTCAATTGACACCCCGATCAACAGGCAGTCAAAGCCCCCCCCGCTGGAGTTACACTAAACCTGGTTCCAGAAATTTGTAAATGAAATAAAAAATTATTATACTTGAAACCCAAGACTAAAAAACTAATTTTGGTGTAAAAGGTGCGTGATAAGGCAGTTCCTAACTTTGCATAAGTATTTCCCTACTGCTACAAATGAATGTAGAATGTCTGTTTACAATTGCGCGAAGAAAGATATGTTAAAAATATACAAGCATGCCAATACAGTACATAACTTGACAATAAACAACTGCAGACATCAAATAAAAAGCAATTAGTAAAAAAAATTGTACATAAGTGTTGATTCTCTAACCTGTTGATATTCCTCATATCCCAATGATCGGCTGATGTTCAGCTCACGAGAACTCAATCCCTGGAGTTGACCCACGTTAATTTTGGCGCTAGATTCCAAGTTTCCCATTTCATTACGATCCGCTTCTTAGGATGAATTTCGTGAAGAGATTACTACATAGTCAATAGAAAACAAACTCACAAAAGATTTAGTTCTCCTCGCTTTGCACCTTAAACTGCTCTCTGTTCACTTTAATTTAATATCCCGAAGAAAGCAAGTGAGCTATGGTTGGGAAGTACCGCTGAAACTCATGAAACGCTTTCATTCTAACAAAGTGTTTGATTGGATGCAAATTTGTTGAGCACAGGATCTTCAGCAAGAACCAATCAATTTCTATCTTATATGAGGTATCTTTGATCGGTGATTCATCAACAAAAACATGGCTGAAAGGGAGACAATAGTGAACGGTATGTAAGGACAATATTTTGGTGATAGTGTGTGTCTAAATTAGAGTAAATCGGGCTTCCACTCTGTAGAAAGACTTGTCGCTCAAGATATTTCAATTTCTTTTTCGTTTTATTAATTTTCGGTTAATGCGGTTGTAAAACTCAGCTGATTTTCAATTTGTCTAGCGTTAAAATTTTTAGGCTTTCACTAATACACTTCTATCTTGAGATCTTTTTGTCTTACTTGGTAGTCAGCTTAGTTTTGAACGTTTTGGATGAAGATTACATAGCAACCTTTTTTCTTCTTTATTATGAATAAGCTGAAAATTAAACTAGTTCTTCATGAGTATATCGATAGAATTGAGCTAAAGCTGGATCCCCTCTTGGACATACAAATTACTCACTTACCGTGTTGAAAATAAAAATGTTGTGAAGCTCATTGTCGTTACATTTAAGTCTTATTATCTGAAGAATGATTGGACTTAAAGTTTAGGGTTTGGGATAGGACTCAGTTTTTTACTCCTGTGTCACTATATTGTCAGACAGCTGGGGCTTGATCTTTGTTATAATTGTATCTTACGTTTATGATGAGCTTCATGGCAAGCAAGATGACCAATGCATTGGGCAAGATTTAGCCCCATATATTTATTATGCATGCAGTTCTTTGTTTAACTAAACAAAAGTCAAAGTAATAGAATCCATTTGAGTTTTAGCAAATGAAGCGCTCTTGTTTCATTGCTATTTATTAATAACTAATTTTAATACTTTACCCATACAGACATTTTAGATGAAAAGTCAGAAGTAAATGAACAGGAAAAGAAAGAGGATGGCAGCGATGGTCTAGATTTTGAGGATGCAAGGGAAGGAAATGATAATGTTGATGAAAATGATGATAATGAAGATGACGATGATGATGAACAACTTATGGTGATAGAAACACCAGAGGGACTGACACTTGTAGAGCCCTCAGAAAACTCATCTTTTTATATTGTGCAAGAACATGAAGGACAGGAAACTCCACCAGGTACTATTAAGCAGTTTTACGCTGTTTATGAGGTTAGTTAATATGCTTTTCTAGAGTCCTGTGGTTCAACATTCTATTGCTTTAAAATGGTATCCATAACAACTGGACGAGATGCTATGCTGGCTGAGTGATTCACTTGTACTGTTTGGAACTGCACAGATATTGCGGGGAAGTTGCTGCCAGGTCTGCGGAGGATCTAATTTTGGGCTAGGCTATAAACTTGAGTGCCTTCAATCAATGCTCACAATGCATGTAGTTAAATACAATACACCAGTTCTACTCAGTGTTGTAGTTAGGATTGTGCTCTAGTATTGATTACACAAACGTTTCTACCTAAGATACCAGACCATTGTATTACAGTAACCGTGAAGTATAGGTAGGTAAGTATGTACATGTAAGTAAGTATGAAATTCATGTTTGATTTTTGATGTTAAATAAATTGTTTTTACTAGGAATGCCTTCAGAGCCTGAAATTCCCCAAGATGTCAGTATTTCTGAAGAACTGCTTATGAACATCCAAAGATTAAGAAGAAGCTCTAGTCCAGAGTTGCCTGATACAGTGACCAAGCTAGAGACTCCAGAGGGGTGTAAAGTGTATGTTGTTGGTACTGCACATTTCAGCAAGGAAAGCCAAGATGATGTGGCAAAGGTTAGTCCTTTTCATCTGTACTTTTACAAAAATAACAATTGTAGCTTAAGTGACAAAACTGATAGCATTGATGATGACAACAACAATGATGACAATATTGGATTGTAGTTTGTAGCTTCAGAATTTCAGTCATTTTCTAATTTGGAAGCATCACAATGCCCTTTTGCAGGCATGATCACCACATAACGAAAACCTACATTGTATAAAATATACAACTTTCAATATAAATTATAAATTAAAATTTTCTTTATAGTTTTTAAGCTCTTGGTAGGATTTGCAGTGCTATTCACCTTATCATTACCAGCTACATGTTCCTTCAATGGTTCAACTAACATTACTGTCCTAAGTATGTTGCTGACTTATTTCAGAGGACTGAGATGAAATGTGCCTCACGTTACAAAGAATTTGTTATCCCTAGATTTAAAACAGTCACATATGGCAAACATACGATCAGATAAACTGGGCCTAAGATATGGAACATCCACATTGACAATATCAAACCTTAGGAGGTTGTAAAATATAACCAAACCACATCTGGAAAATCCTGCATATACATGTATATCAGTCAGTCGCACTGTCCTGTGGCTTTTAAGGTCTGTTGGTGCGACCACACATGATTTTCTAGGCACACTGGCAAAAATCTAGTCACATACTGTACCAGCTGGAATATTGTTTTTGTTTCTGCAGACTATTCAGGCTGTTCAACCTGATGTTGTGTTAGTTGAACTGTGCAAAAGTAGAGTGGACATTCTCAAATATGATGAGGAGTTTTTACTGAGGGAGGCAAAGAATATTGACATGCAGAAACTAAAACTTGCAATTAAACAAGTAGGTACTATAAACTTAAAATTGATAATACTGGGTGATGTAACTTAAATTTTGGCACATCCATGGGCAGTTTACTGTTTTGATGGGGCAAAGGAGGGAACTGTTGTTAGGCATCGTATGTAGTGCAGGCAGTAACAAGTTGTTATCTAGAGCATGTTCAGCCTAAATATACTTAAAAACAGGTTCTTATTTGGAGAATCAAAAACTAGTTTCAGTACATAATAGAAAAAATTAAATGTGCTATATTAGGCACAAAGAATAACATTACATTTACCCACTGTCCACTAATCACAAAAAGTAATTTTGTCATTCATATTTTATTTAATGATAGTATATTATATAAAATCAGACAACCTAAAGCAGGAAGTGTATGTTCAGAATGTGATTTAATTACTTTTTATATGTACATAATTATGTCTCATACATGCTGTTTGTAATGAATGGCTACACCTCATCTTTTTGAATCAGTTTTTGTAAGCTACCTTCCTCTTAGAAAATATGGACACTTAGTATATCGAGCAAGAACTTATTCATTCACAAGCTAACTTGGAAAAATACAGGTTTATATATGGGTTTTTACTGTACTTTATGGGACAAGAAAATAGACTTCATGTTTTCTTTTGAGCTGCTACATAACCTTTTTTCAGTTGCTGATCCTTTTTTAATGCTTTTTTCTGTTTCAAGCAAAATAGTCAGCCAGGATAATTATGGTTAGCACTACAAAAATCCGTAATTTATAAGTGTTTGTGATCGATGATTGTGCACCCCACATAATCATGTTTACTTATCAATTTTTTGTTGCTTGTAGAGTGGAGTTATAGCTGGCATAATGAACGTGCTTTTACTAAGTATGTCAGCACACATAACCAAGCAGCTTGGAATGGCTCCAGGTGGCGAGTTTAGAGCTGCTTACCGAGAGGTAATACAATGTACACCATAAATTGATATATGCATAGTACTGTATTCTGTCTGTCTGCAATGGAAAATAAATTGTAGTTGTTTGTGACAAAAAATATGCTTGCAAGTGCAACCTTATTTTACAACCTAAGATTATTTTGCAGTGTATGAGACCAAATAAAGAAATGCAAAAAGATGCATGTGTGATGTTAGATTCAGTATTGTTTCTGCCAAGGATTTTGTCATTTAACATGTTCATTGCCTTGCAACTTACATATTGAACGTTGTAAACATGTAGAATATAATATACAAAATTATTGAGCCACACTTGAATGTACTTTCTCAATTGTTTTCTCAGGCTAGAAAAACACCTGGTTGCCAGATTCATTTAGGAGATCGACCAATTCAGGTAAGTTAACTGATAATCCATTGGGTTTTTGGGACTTGGGTTGCCTTTTGTAGCTGGCCATCTTGAATTTAGATTGAAGTGTAAAGATATTGTCTTCCAAGGGAATATTGTTTTAAGAAGTATGAAACCTTGCAGTTATAAGTAAAACCATCATAGGGTTATTTTTACTTCACATGTGCTTTGTTCACTCAATAAAATAAAGGAACCCATGTGCAGTTATTGTCCTAAGGGTTAGTGTAAAATTGTATTTAATTAATGAGATGGCTCCCACTTGAACTCACAGAAGATGTGCTGAACTATAATAAAATTAACAGTTCGTATAGTGTGATCGTCCGGGTGAAGGTAGTTCTGAAAAGAACTGTTGTTGGTGACTGACGTTTCGACAACCTGAGCAGAAGTCATCTTCAGAGTCTTCTTCCACTCAGGTTGTCGAAACGTCAGTCACCAACAACAGTTCTTTTCAGAACTACCTTCACCCGGACGATCACACTATACAAACTACTGATACTACTGGGTTCAAACCATTTACAAATAAAATTAACATTCATTATTAGTCATTCATCAGTGTGTTTTATTTGAAAACCATGAATCTGATTGATTCACTTATTTTCTACCTGCTGAGAAACACTGATGATAGTTGCACTGCTCTTGAAACTGAAAATTATTCTTAAATTTAGGTTAAAAAAATAAACAAAATTGTAAATTTTGTACTGTATAGAGTGTGTGCTAAAAACAATTGAACGTCTTGCTCTTGTTATCTATGAGTGATAGTCATCTTGGCTATGCCTTATTGGCTATTTAAACAATAGAGTGTTTCTGTCGAGGAACTATCGGCTGATAGTTGCCCCGCGGAAAATTTGATGTTCTTAAAACAAATATTTCCCCGAGAAGTGAAGCTTCGAGGGCAAATATGCTAGTTTTAAGAACATCAAATTTCCAAGGGGCAACTATCAGACCGATAGTTCCGAGACATAAACACTCTATTGTCTTTATTGTTCAACACTAAATTTTCTT
>Ga0126337_10002232_pt1 | contig 12193 bp, 9 predicted proteins | sample DipCmetagenome_FD_92527 | JGI IMG/M metagenome (GOLD analysis project Ga0126337, IMG submission 92527) | Coral microbial communities from La Bocana,Puerto Morelos, Mexico - Diploria C A metagenome | ecosystem: Host-associated > Invertebrates > Cnidaria > Coral | place: La Bocana,Puerto Morelos... | reverse complement strand
TTGAACTAGGCTCGCTCGATCGATGGTCATCTTTTCTTGGCTTACAAAGCTCTTTCGGCTGCATTTTCGTGGTCTTTTTCTATATATTTCTTCTTTCCAAGGGCGACAGTTGGAGCCCAATCGACATGAAATTGATCCCAATCAAGTGCTGGCTCTCCGAAGACGAATTGTTTGCTACAAACTCGTTCCTGTTTGTAGCGTCGCCGCGACTAACCACAGAAATCTTTTAGCCGTGAGTTCCTCCGGTTCTTCTCCTTGATTTGTAATAATCTTAGGTATACGAAAAAACCTAAGCCTTTATGCTTTCCACTTTTGTTCGAACAGCCGACAACAACGCATTAACAATCCCTACTTTCCCACATGAACTCCTCTTGTTTACGCTTGAGGGACACCAAGATGGCGGATAGTAACCGTTGCTAAGCTATTGGTCACGTGGGTGAAACCCGGCAATTGTTTTCGGTGACAGGGCTATTGTGTCATTATTTCTTTTATTATTTTTTTAGCCAATCCCAGATCCTGTCTGGAAAGGTACAGGCTCGCTCATTTTTTCTGGTTATTGTGTTAGTCTGATTGGTCGAAAAGCTCCTCTTATGACGCTGATGACAATCAGAGTTTGCCGCCATTGAAACTATTCTACGACAGCAACAATTTTTAGACGGAATTTTCATTTGTTCGAAAGACACCACTCCAAGCTTAGGCTATCTGAAAGGATGGATAAATTTCAAAATAACTGCTGTCTGCCTGGAGCCAAAAATCTTTTGAAGAATTCGTATTGAAAGATCTTCGCTTGTTTATTTTACTGCCGAACTCGATGACAATCACAATCGATGTACATGTGAGCTTATTATTAAAACTTCGGCTGCATGTGTATACGCAGAGGAACAATTCATTGCGTCTGTGTTTTTATGTTTTAGTCCGTTATTTTGTTGATTGTCAGATTACAGTATTTGCAATAGTATAATTAATAGTGGATTAATGTGGAGTGGTCTCATCCTAGGTACATTAATACTCACTTTTATTTTCGCCGCAGTTATACGCTGGATCAGCTACCGTGCAACTGCAGTTAAAGCCCATCACGTTGTCTTCCGCTGTACAAGTGCCACCATTCAGGCACGGATTGACCCCACACGAATCTGTCAGAATCAGAACTTGATTTCTCAAACTCATTAATAATTCATCAAGTTAATTGTTTAAACAAGGGAAATCTCTATCGTGACAGTTTGTGGATATGTGATCTTAACTGACAGTTTTTTTAAGATTTTATCTCTCCGTTTTTTCTTTAGTTTTGGTTTCGATTGAGCAGATGTATCAAACACGAGATATATCCAAACACCATGAAATTCGTCCGCAATACATTGCTTCCAGTCATATTTGGATATGGTCAAACATGAAAAAGATCTCATAGTCATTCGTGTTTGACGTAGTAGTTCTGGAATCATCGATCGTCTTTGTTGGATTTGTTTCATTACAAGTTAAACTCTGTTTCCTCGAACTTCTAATTTCACGAGACAATTTTCGTTCTCCTTGTGGGCTCGAGGATACGGATTTATCTCTAATCCCAAGCTAATGTTTAATTACATATACTAGAGTAGATGAGGGTGAGGGAACGTGTAAGGTTTTCACCACTATCTCAAGTGTGACTATTACTCGGTTTCTATAAGGGCGATATATGTGCTTGCAATTTTTTTCTTACCATTAATTTTTACTAGTGTAGTTTCGTCGGCATCCGTAAAACGATTATTCACGCAGCTAATGTTGTTGTTGTTGCTGTTGCTGTTTCTTTGTTGTTGTTGTTGTTGTTGTTGTTGTTGTTTTTGAATGCTAACAGTCGTCGATGCACTTAGGTACACCCTACTAGCTCTCAGGCATGCCACTTTAACTGAAGTAAATAAACATAAGAGGCTTAAAAATCCCAACTAGATGGAGGTAGACCAGTTGGTCATTGACAAGCATGACCGAGGAGTAGAGTTCACCGAAAAACAACTAAGCTTAGTGGTTAGAGGCGGGACTTTAAACCCGCAACCTCCGGATTCCACGTCCAGCGATTTAACCACTCGGTCACGCTGCCTCCTTAATTCAAATACTTCCTTGTACAAAAAATGTCCCAAGTTTAAAGTATATTACCTATTTGTGTGCCACAGTTAAAACCAATGAATCCTGATGGACAACTGCATGTAAAATAGGGCCAGTCACTGTCCGCAGCGCAGGTGCCATTATTCAAACACGCATTGAGCAAACAAGGATCAGCTGTTGAAAAATAAGAATCAATATCAGGTGAATGCTGCTAATATAACTGTATTGACTGTTTGGTATTCATTACCAAATTCTTCCCGAAGGAATTTAGTTATAGAAAAAAAACCGCGTGTAAAAGAGCCTATTTTTCTTGAAGTCTGGTAAACTAGATTCTTATATTTTGGGAAACCTTATTGGCAATTTAGGCTAAGTAAATTCCTATTTATTTCTTAGTTTCAGTAAAGGAGATATAGTTGGTGATTATATCAGAAAAATATAAAAAAAAATTGATTATGATTAGCCTAACACAACGTAACAAAATATTTATGTAGTTGCCTCTATAACAAGAGTTTACTTTAGCCCACATATAAGAATCTGCTTGATCTCGCTTGGCTAAACAGATTCTTATTGTAAATTGGCAAATTATTTTCTGCCAGGAGGTTCTTGAGCTACTAGTTTCTTATACGCGGATTTTACTGTATTATCATTGTTAAAGAGATAATCTACATATTAAGCGAGTTACCAAGCTGAGTTCCACAATTGAAACCAATGTATCCAGATGCACAACGGCATTCAAAATACGGCCAGTAGCTACGAGATGAACAGGTACCTTGATTGAGGCAGGGACTGGACGAGCACTGATTACCTGTTAACAAGAGTGAACATTTTCTTGTATACTAACGATTAATACTGTGAAATCTCGAAAAAATAACAACGACAACAACAACAACGAGGACGAGGGCAATAATTACAAAAAAATTATTCAATTCTTTGGCCACGGAAAGATAAATGCAGATGGTTTTTGGCGATCAGTAATCCAATCCGTGTTACCAGGTGCCTAAAGTGAAGGAGTAGCCGTGTACTGCGAATCAAAAATTCAACTTTATTCGCTGGCTGGGCTGGGTTTTACATAATTTGGTTGTTTTGTGATATTGGAAAGCACATTCAGGGTGCTTCTTGACATCTAGCATAAGAGATGAGATGCGCCTGCGTGGACTGTGAGTTTGATGAATATAACTACCATGATTCACCGCGGGCGCGTCTCATAGAGGGAACTGGCCCTTGTTTAAGCGATCTAACAAAACGTTGAGGAAGGATGAGGGATGCGGCAACAAAGGAAGCCCCTGCAGTGTGGATTGGTAACTCTTACAGAAAGCGTATCATTACTTTAAATGAAATCAAGAAACACATAAAGGAGTCCTTGAGTGCTTAGTGCGAATGGATCATCTGGATTTTGGACTGGACTCGTAGATTAGGTTGGATTTGCTCGGTCCTCACCTGTCCTTAGAATGCACGAAACTTTTACGATCACACCCCGAGTGACCAGAGAGCGATGTCACCCAGTACCCCATTATAGTGTCTTACCAATTTCACATGTATAACCATGGTAATCCGAGGGACAAATGCACGTGTAACTTCCTGTTTCGTGGTCACTGACACACGTCCCTCCATTCCTACATTGATTGGCCAGGCATGCGTCTGAGGAAATTTAGAGATATCAAGAGAGAAAATGTGATAGGACGAAATTCATCGTAGAAGTATGTAACACATATATCCCGCAGCAAATATACAGTTACATTTGAAAGTAAAAAAGATTTTTCTGACGGAATAACTGTTTGTCTTGGATATAGACGAATAACCCGTCAAAAAAGGATTAAAACAAGCTAGATTCCATGTTGCTGTGCGTCTGTTCAGTAATTGAGCACAAATGACGTGAAAAAAACAATACCCGAATGTGTCAGTGATATTCTTACCATATTTTGACTTCTCCCGCGATCAACTACTGAAGAGACGCACGCATCTATGCGTTTGTCAAACAATTGGAAGAACCAATCACAATGGGAGAATAATTTGACTTCTTATATGATATGTTACTTCAAGAATCAGACTTCGGCCCTCTCGACTTTTTTCTACGCGTTAAGAAGATATAATGTACATTATTCCCCATCTCTTTGCACACTTAACCCTTCAGAAAAGCGTTAGCTGGGTCATGCGCGTCAATCTCTAGCTTTCTGGGACAAGACCGGTTCTTTGGTGATAAGTAATTTTCGAAGCCAAGGAATTCTCCGGCGGCTGGATGACTTAATGTCACATTAAAAGTAGCACATGTTACAGAATGTGTTACCCGAGAAAATAAAAGCAAAGTCCAATTTTTTAGCAGGCTCACAAGGCTTTCCACTGTTTCACGCAGCCTTCCATATGCAAAAAAGTAATTTTCCTTTTCCGCTCTCACGTGACGTCGTTTAGTCTCGTGACAATAAGAGGTTGACTATAGGGGTGCTCTTAGCCGACTACCCCCCCCCCCCTCTCCGTTTAGAACGGGACGTTGTTGCCATCTAGCGTGGCCGAGTGGTTAGGGTGCCGGACTCGAAATGATAAGTTTGCGGGTTTAAGTCTCGGTAGACCCTAGTTAGACTCCTCGGTCGTGCCTGTATATAATATAACTGGTCTCCCTCTCGCCAGTTAGAATTTTTAACCCTGCTATGTTTAGTCAATATATTTCTCTCCTTCAGTTTAAGTTAAATAAATGCCGGAGTAAAAGTGGGATCTAGCTAAGCGCATTGACCACAATAAAATCACAACATTTGAACATTTTTTTTTTTGTAAACCATGTCATTTCAGATGAAGTGAATATTAAAAACGTACCGATACAACCATAGAGTTCTATCCTCATGGCTATGGCACCAGACGAAGACACTGGAATAAACTTGATGTAATTTGCCCAGATTGGTGGGGTCAACTCATGAGAAACAACGGTGCTTCCGTCTGTGTTTCCAGCAAATTCCTACATGAATCGGTAAGAAGGAGCATTGTTAGAAGGGTGTAATCATGAAATAACCTTTGAGAATGATCTAGAGAAGTAGTAAAATGGGTGACATATTGAAGCATGCAAGCCCGAGGATTTCACAGCAAACTGAGAAAGTCGAGCAGCCTTTTCGTGATTACTGGCCTTAATTTAGTCAGTAACCGTTATGTCATCGGGTCCGCTACTAACTAAGAAATGCAAGTAAATAAGATAGTACTAGTCTGTGACTTTTCGGATCTCACGAAGCGAGGCCTAAAATAACTCTAACTAAAATAATAAGACTTGCTCTAGTTCTTTTGATCGATTTTCACGCGCCCCTTGAAAATGAAAGTTCTAATGAAAATAACATTTTTTACTATTTAAAATTGGTTCGTTTAATTTGATATCACGATTGGAGAATAAATACTAGCAGAAAAAAGGACGTTATCGATCGAGCGTTACGGAAGACTACGATCTCTAAGTATTATCACATTACTACATTACTTCTGCCGCCTCCAAAATAAAGAAGAATTTCGTTGACCAAGAAATTCGGCAGCCGAATAGAGCTCAAAATGTTCGATGTTTAGCACATGTAAAACATCACGTACCGAATCGAAGTGAAAGCAGTGGATCAGGCTCTTGAATCTTTACGTTCGGAGGAAATATTATTTTGCAAAATGGTAAATAATTCAGGTAACATGCTATGAAATAACGAAACAGTTTTACTTCTTAGTGATTCGAATTGAAATCAGAGTGATACAAATATATTTCGTTTTCTCCTTGTATGGATTCGAATCCGCGCAAACAGGCTGCGCACAATGATGTATTTCAAAACAAATATACATTACTATACAAATATGTTTTCTACAATTGTGGTTATTCACTATCCAGTAACCATATGTCCTCTTAGAGAGCTTTAGGTTAATCTTTGCCGTTATTTTTTTATGGAGGCGCGCTGAGCTCATAAGTTGTTGTGCGCTCGCTTCGGATCGAGCTGTAACCCTGGCCGGACGAAATCACTCAATACTAGGAACAGTTTCCTCTCACTTGCCGTGAATCATATTGTATATTAATATCTTTATCTTGGTTTTCGGGGCCTATGGCACATGTATATATAGCTTGTTCGACCCAAGGCATCGATCAGCTTGAAATTCCCAGTCTAAGTGAAGTAAGAATTCTTGTAAATACATTGAAAATTTTATGGCTTTATATGGATAGTTTTGATGAAGGAGCTAGAAGTACGGCAAGGGGACTTCCTCTCGTCATGAACTGAAAGGATGTAAAGCGTAAGGATGTAGGTCTGGTTTGCGGCGTCACGCCATCAAAAACAAAAATCGTAACCGTTCAATAAATGAACTCAAGAAGCTGGGATATGAAAACAATTTCAAGATTTACATCTGTGTAGTGATTCAATCGCGCAGTATTCGGAAAAGTGTTTCACCCAAATTTATAGAGCTTCGGTATGGAGGGCACCAACAAGGCGACCGTAAAGTAACATAAACATCTGTCATATCATTGAGTTTTGTAGTGGAAACGAAAAGTTATTACTCTAGAGCTCCGATACATTGAAAATAATACTTCTTCTAGAACAAGAATTGTTCAGTTAACATAAACCTTAGCAATAATTTATCAGTTTTGGCCTAGTCAAGAGCCCCCTTATCGGGCCGCCATTTTAATGTGATGCAATGCACAAACGTTGCAAAATGTCAAGTTAATTATTAGAGGGTCTTACATCTGATGAAACTAAAACTACAGAAGGATTGATATTATTTTTACTTTGGAAAATCATGACGTCAGTGAAACGAACGCTGGCAAAGTTACTTATGAACTAATTAGCAAAGCCGCACTATCAAACTCGTAATACACAGGTGTGCATAATAATCCTAATCCTGGCTCAAACGAAGTTAAGCTCCCTTGATGAGAAAAATTCATTTCCACTGGTAATGTTATAAAGCATTCGATTCATGCTTTTATCTCTGCATCATCGAGCTATGATGCACTGAAATCGTACAGCACTCAAGAATCTAGAGCTGCCCTCAGGCGCGCCTTGTGCAAATCATATGGCAATTTCTTGCTCTCCAAACCTCACGCAGGCATGCATTATATATAATTCGATGAAGCACGCTCAAGCATCAATCGATTGTTAACTGCGGCAGGGATGTGGCCATAAAATGGTAACTGTCTCACGTCTTATATGAAGATAATATCAAAGGAAAATGCTAAATTTAACTATTCACCTTGAATGGGCCAGATTGCAGTGGATCCTTGTAATATTTCACTTTCAAGTTCCGTGTCCAATACTGCAGCTTGTACTTGGTTACCCATTGGTTCTCTTTCCCTTGTGTTGCTACAGCAGTTATTAATGTGAACCAACGTGGAAAAGAAACCTGAAGCCATGCATTGTTGTCATCGTCCTTTGCAATCCAAGCTCCACTAGATTTCTTCGACTTTTCCAAGTTGAGTCTGGCCTGATCTGCACTCGCTACCTTGATCTCACTTGAGGCCTCAAATTGCCACGCCTTAATCTCTCTACTTTCCGTACCAAGCGGTCTTTGACAAGCTTTAGATGTTATGCGTGGAATAACAACAAATATCATACTAAGGCAATCATAACTTATATATACTTATATATATATATACTATATCTCGCATCTCAATTCTCAGTTCGTATTGTTTCTGTGACTATTGTTTGTCCCTAAACTGGCGCGCGATCACGAAGGAGTCATACTTAAAAACAACCTGCATGGCCAACTACACTCCGCGTGCCACACGCCACGCGACACGCGCTATGTTTAATGCTGCTAAAGGTCCTTCAGCTCTTGGAATCCCGCCGACCCGTTATTTTTACCTTTATTTGTCTCACAAGCATCACCAGCATATCCTGAAGGGCAACTGCACTTGAAATTTGTTGTGTAACTACTGGTACAGGTGCCGCCATTTTGACACGGATTGGAAATACATGCATCTGCAGAAAATTAAATTCAGTCATAGCAAGAGAGAAGTCACAATTAGTAAAAAATGAAAATCTATGACTAACGGCGGTGATCCGTATTTACTACTAAGAGCATTTATTGAGGAGATTTTTTATGAGCAGGTTCATTCAACTGCAGTGAAACATGTATCAAGTGAACCTCTATTAAGAGGACACCCTCTATTAAGAGGACACTCTCTAAGTGGACACCAGCTTGAGTCCCTAAATTTTCTACCCACTTTTCTGCAACTGCGTTCAGCGGACACGTCTGTTAAGCGGACGTGGACATCCATATCAAGCAATTTTTTTGTACAAACCCTGTGGTAAGTGGACACTTCAAGGGGTTTTTACTTGTAAAAGCTCAGCTCAGACGCCTTTAACACTGTTCAGTGATGCCAATTTAAAGCTAAGTATACTATTTCGGATTGATGCATTGACTGACTGGACATTCTGCTATGAGCAGTCTTTGCACTGTGTCAAAGGGTTAATAATCAAATATTACTGCACAATACATTGAACCTGTTTAGTGCAGACACCCTGTCTTTAAGCGGACACTAATGAGTGACCTAAGGGTGTGCACTTAATACATGTTTCAATGTGGGAAGCTCAGGCTTTCAGACCCAAAATGTGTGATATGTAGATAATAAAATACGCAAATAAATAAATAAATAAATAAATAAATAAAATATTTAAAGAGGAGGTCACCTCAGCATTTAATGGTTTTCATGCGGGTTATCTGCCTGAGTCGAAGTGGAATTTAGAGAGTTGTTATGGAGAAAGAAAATGCGGAAAACCAGTCTAAGCATTATACGGCAAACTTTAGTAAAACGTATAGTTCAGAGAAAGGGTACTTTAAATAACTGATTGGCATTTGTTAGCTTGAATTTCATGATTTCAACTTGACAAAAAAACGTAATGAAAACGATGACCTAGCAACTGCGGGACCAAGTCAGCAGAAACATGATCAGTTTGTGAGTTGTGTTATAACCTGGAGAATGAAGGTAGGGAGAAGAATCTTTTAAATACCACTGAGTGAAGGATTCAATGAGCAGCTGCGAAAAGAGGGCCTTCAGGTTTTCATGCTATAGCCTTTTAACCTCTCCTTTCATTTCGTGAATCACAAATGATGACATCGTGAATCACAAATCATATACCTTAAACAAACAAAAAAAAAAACAGATACAGAAACGTTGTCATGATTGTCAAAAGAAGAATTCTCCGCAGTTACCTCGACAGCCATAAAGCTCGACCCTCATTGCTATACGGCTCTCCCATTCGGTTGGACGAAAAAGTATGGAGGCTGCTTCTAGAGGTGGGGTTAGTTCGTGGTAAACAATGGTGTTTTGGTCTGTATTCCCAGTAAATACCTGAATCAGTGAAAATGACAGTTAAGATCTCTTCTGTCTCTGCAATAATTTCTTTTTTTTTAGATAAATTTAAATTATTAATAATGACAATTTTAAATCAGTTGTCGTAGCTTTTTCATTTTTAACCACTTATTTTTTGCATACATGATAAAAAAATCAAATATAGTGGGGCAACTCCGTAATCGTGACATAACTGACTTAGCTATCTCAATTAATTTGCACGTGTTCGGCGTATAGAGTTAAACAACATACAACAATCAGTCAGAAATAGGCAAAACTAACAAAGGGAAACAATGTAATTAGTGTATAGTAGTACTTAATTGTTTACTGGTTATTTAGTTGGGTAAAATCACTCTAATACAGCACACGTATTGCATAGTTTAGCTATGTGTTACGCAGAATGGGTGGGTGCAAATTATTGAGAGGCGCCTCATGGTTATTGCGCTAGACTCCGGTTCGGGCGGCCCGGGTTCGAGCCGTTTGTCCTAAATTCACAGTGTTTCTCACCAACAAGCTATTTAAAGGTGTACCGCCAACCAGTGAGTGCACAAAAAAGCGGGATAAGCTTCCGGTCTGACGCGTCACTTGGCTCGTATAAAGACTTGACGTACCCATGAAATTGTTACTTTGTATTTACCTTATGCAAGGTTTCTCCTGGATCCTTGTAAAAACCACTATCACCATTGGGTTTTTTGTATTTAAGCCTGTATTTTTTAACCCACTGGCTTGCATCCTGTCTTCCTTGAGTAGCAATACGTGTTACTCTGGTGAATTGATAGCTAAAGGTAATGGTGAGGTTCGGTTTGTCATTATCGTCATCGGCAGCCACCCAGCCACCTGATACACCTCCTGTCGGTATTAAGTTAAGCCTGGCTCTACTGGCGCCCGTGCTGCTATCATACACAGAAGATGCACTAATTTCGTCGTTAGTTATTGTACCATTCTCCATACCGAGAGGTTCTTGACAATCAGAAAAGTCTGTGGAATTGATAGATAAACATGTACAGTCCTCGTTTAATTAAGCTTTAATTGTATCAGAACGCATAATTTCCTTGATCATTCGAAATCTGGAAAAGATTAGCTCTAGAAATATTTCCAATTCTCGTCCTCAGTGCTACTCGTTTTAAAAAGTAGTCAGGAGTAGAGGAATTTCTGGCTCTGTTATAGTCTGCGCATGCTCTAATTAGCTGCGCGACTAATTTGCTTAGGGCTCTTTCTCCAAAGAAAAAATTCTTAAGCAATAGCGTGTGTAATTCGAAATAATTTTGAAATTTCACGAGTGGTATAATTCATGACTTGTGCTCGAATTAAAGAAACAATGTTAATTTTAGCTACTGGCGCTTAAACTTCAAAAACGAGTTCGTTGACCGCAATTTTCCCTATCAAAATGCGAAAAGCTAAGCTTGATAGCATGCAACTTTTTGCAAAGTTAAAGGAAGATCGAAATTTTTTTACCTTCCAAAAGTTGTACCTCTAAATTTTAACATGCGTTGATTTAGTATTGTGCTACGAGATAATGCTTTTTTCTGTAATAGAGGGGCGCACTTTGCCTTATCATCATCATCATCATCATCAATTCTTGTCGCGCCAGTAGAGGAATAAGGCCTTATACAATTATTTTTTTTCCAACCTGGCAGGGTACTCGTGCCACAATCATCACCAGTGAATCCTGAAGCACAACTGCACGTAAAAGATTCAGAGCTATTTGTGCAGGTTCCACCATTCTGACACGGATTGGGCGAGCAGGGATCATCAGGTGCAAGCTCTGTCAAAATTGAGAGCCATGTAGGTAATATATCAAACATTCAAGACAGTGGTTGATCACATTTCCAAACACCGAGAGGAGAGTTCAAAATACGACGCGCAGCGAAGTATTTTCGACGAACGCCGAGGTGTTTTGAAATGTGATAAAAAAACTGTCTTGAGTGTTTGATATATCTTCTAAATCGAAACTAAAACTAAGAAGAAAATAGAGAAAAAAAAAACTTAACAATAAATAAGATCAAATATCCAAACACTGTGACGTCATCATTTCCTATGTTTTAGCTTGATGAATTATTAATGAGTTCGAGTAGACTTTTCGATAAAGCGAATGAATTAAGGGTTAAAGTTTCTAAAGAAACTGCGGTGCTGCGTCGGGGGAGGTATAACGAGGTAATTGGTTATATCAACTAAGTTGAAAATGTAAATTGGCCACCGTAACGAGTTAAAAAGCTGACGTTTCGAGCGTTAGCCCTTCGTCGGAGCGAATGAACATTAACTCGTTACGGTGGCCATTTTACATTTTCAACTTAGTTGATATTAATAACCAAATTTTCGATAAAGCGATCGGGCATTTTTAATTTTAGATTTATCTAGAAAGTTATGATAAAGTTATCTTTTAACATTTTTATGTGGTTCTAGGACGTGTTAGAATTTTTTTGTAACTGGAATATCGTACTGTAAGAAATATGAGTATTTCTTATATAACGTATTGTAGGTATGGTAAGTACCTGTATGCTCAGCAAATTATGTAAATAGAGTATAGAGTATTACATTGTTAGTAGCGTAAGTAGCATAAATGTAAGTAATTGTATTTTTTTAAAGTAACTGTATTCAGTTTTGTATTGCCATTACCAATAACCTGTATTGTAAGTAACGCAAGTCTTGCCCTTTATTATCCAACACTGCTTCGTAGAGTACAAATAACGCGCGAAACGAGTAAAAATATCACATGATATTTGTACTCGTCTCATTCCCCCGACCGCGCGAAAGATAAAAACCTTGGCAAGTCAGAATTTTGGGGAAACGAAAACGTTGGATAATAAATCTCTTATTAGACATTTTAGTGTGTAGTAT
>Ga0126337_10002231_pt1 | contig 12200 bp, 5 predicted proteins | sample DipCmetagenome_FD_92527 | JGI IMG/M metagenome (GOLD analysis project Ga0126337, IMG submission 92527) | Coral microbial communities from La Bocana,Puerto Morelos, Mexico - Diploria C A metagenome | ecosystem: Host-associated > Invertebrates > Cnidaria > Coral | place: La Bocana,Puerto Morelos... | reverse complement strand
GTAAAAATTACAGCCAGTCACATGTTGTTGTAAAGCCAATCAACTGCGCGTGACTAAATAAAAATATGTGTTCGTGTGTTATATGAAATGCGAAATTTCTTTGCCTTATAGTATAAACAAAAAATAGCACGGTTTCTTCGTGGTATTTGGGATAAATACCGGCTCGTAATATTTCAAAACTCCCCAAATATCACTCGCCGCGGCGGCTCGTGATATTTTGATGAATTTTGAAATATCACTCGCGGTATTTATCCCAAATACCCCTAGAAACCGTGCTATTTCCTATACTAATTTTATCATATAACAAATTTTCAGGAGATCTCGCAGATCAGCTGTGGGTAATGCAGCTTTTTACAAGATGTCGGATAAGTCTATATACAATGTTTATGGCTGGCATATGCAATATGTGGATGACAAATAAAAAAGACTTACTGGCCGTTATGTCAGGGGGCGTCGTTGAAATTCGTTAAAAAACGATGTGTAATATCAGTAATTAATTTCCGAACCTAACATAAAGTAAGACAAAAAAACCTTTCGGCGCTGAGAGTAAGTTGAAAGAAAATTTGTATTAGGAATCAAAACGGTAAAAAAAACAACAATTTAAATCAAAACTAAAGCATTGATGCTGAAAAGGAAGTGAATGTGGCTAATTTCAACATGTTTAGTAAACTTAACATCTTTTCCTCGTGCAAAAGGTATAACAAGAAACTGATAAGTACAACAGATGACATTCTCCTGGATCTTCAGAATATACAGTTCAGGCACAATGCGCACTCTAACAAAATAATCAAGGTTATCTCGTGGAAAAGTCAGAAACTGTTAAGGTGTACAACATTCAACCGAATGGATAGTAGTAGTCAGCTAAGCAACAGAAATTATTCAAAATAAAGACATATCCATATGCTGGATTATACATTTATACAAGTACAATGCTGGATTATACATTATATACATTATACAAGTGTTACTCTAAATGCCCGTGAATCAAACTGATTGCAATTAACCTTTTCAGCATAGGGGCAAATACATACCAAATTGCCCCCTGAGCCCATAACAGCTATTTGAAACAACAGAATTCAAAATGGCCGCGGTTACACTGTCACCGTCCAATGGTTGGAGGCCTTGGGCAGGCCAAGACAAAACTGGGCACCAGCCACTTGAGCACTATACACACTACATACAGCACATGCCAATAGTGCTAATCTGCTACATCCGAGTGAGTTTTATTCATTACAAGAAAAACCATTTTACATTGAGGCGTCTCTTATGCTTTAACATAATAAGCGTCAAGGGTATATATTATAGTTTTTGTGAGCAAAATAATTATAGTGACTCCTTTCAGGCTATAATAGTGATTCCATAGTAATGAGATTTGTGAGCATCGAGCATTAGCATAATAGGAATACTTGAACATTATGTGTAAAGCCCCGACTCGCTCGTTGACGTTTTTACCGCTTCGGGTCAGTTACACGCATTTACTTGGAGTTTTCATTGGTTCATCGGATTGTCTGTGTACTTTCTGATTGGTAAGAGTGATTACTTAAAACACATACAGCTTAGTAATAGTAGCCCCTATGGTTATTCCAGGCAGCAAGTACTCTTACTTCATTTAAATTTCCTCTTTGGTGTAATGTTTTCATATAAGTGCAAGAGTACATTAAATGTTGTTGTTTTCGTGATAGTAAAAAACGTCACGTGCTCTTGGTTAACAATTCAGTTATCGCATTTTCACATATTCAAAATTCAAATAATTAGGCATTAAAGTCTGCTGCGTTTGTTCAAACGTGTTTAAAGGCTTTAACATAACGACTGCAACTGACAGCAGCAAAGGCCGCTGCTAAACCCCCAACAAGAACACAGATGACAGTTAAAATAAGGATGATGGAAAGGTAGTACCCAAACAAGGTAAAAAAACGATAAATAGCTTCCATCAACTGGTGATGAACATTCTTTCGAAACTTTGAGAAAAGTTCGAAATTAACTGCAACAAAGCTAAAAAACCGCAATAAGATAGACACCAGGAGAGCTGCTGCTGTGTGTTGGTCAGGATCTCGCGCGCTTTTCAACAGGCTTTCAGTGTTTTCCAGTTCTGTGTTTACTTCCATGATGTCTTCAGTCAATGTCTGCCTCTTGTTTTCTAATAGCTCTCGGTAATTACGCATTACTTTTATTTCAGCTGCTTGAAGCTTGGGATGATCCCAGAATCCGATTGACTGGATCTCTTTGAAAACTTTCTTAGTGTTTGGATCCCCCCTAAACGAAGATTCAAGCAGAACCTTCGTTACTGCATCAAATGCCCGAAGTTTGTCCTCCTGACTAAGGCTCCGACTGGGCGTATTTCCCCAAACATTCTTCCACACATCAATAACGTCACCGAGAGTCCTTTCTGACACGTTGAAAAAGGAACACCACCGAAGAAGCTGTAAATATCGTAAGCCGTTCACAGATTTCTTGCCGGAGTAAAGCCGAGCGATTTCCGTTGGTCCCGATACAGAATCGCCCCATTTAGAATTGTCAGAGACCCACCAAGCGATCTTTGACGGACGTCGGTGATAACTCGCGATGGCTTGAGCCCACTTACAACTGTGCATATTATGTTTTTGGGGAGCATACGTACAGTGGCATTTTGTTCCAGACCCTACCATGACTGTCAACGCGTCGTAGAACGTTTTGAACTCCGTTGCTAAATGAGAGTGTAAGACATCTGACAGAGACAGTAGGACTTGCCCCAGTTCAACCCAGTTACGGTCATCGTTTCCAAGCCTGGATTCCAAATGCATCTTGAGTTTTGCATATAACTGTAATTGAGAAAAAATAATAAAGTCCGGTTCAGTCTTGGATAGAGTGTCCCCCAAACTCTGAAAATAAAAACACACATTTCGGGCGAAACACTCTCTCGATTTATTTTTGTCTCGTTCTCGTTGAAATGTGTCTATCTGTTGAACTATGCGCATTGTGAGCTGTACATAATGATTTTCTGCTTGCAGTCTTTCGTTATTAAGCATAGGTCTTATTGAGCATTAAAAAGCCCACGGCTTGCTATATTCGTCTTACTCCACAGTGCGCAACAAAAAGCATTTGGCTCCTTCCTTTTGAGGTTTTAGTTTCGTCATGCATGAGACATTCTGAGCACTTGAGGTTTACAAAGTTAAGCCTGACTACAGGTGTCTTTGTTATTGAGCGTGTGACACGGCTTTGCCTCGCGTGACACAAAAGCCGGAAGGCTATGGCGTGCGTATCACGGCCGGTCAAAATATGATGTATCGTCGAATTCTAATAACTGTAACAGTCCATGTATTAAGGCGAGTTATTAATCTCACTGTGTCGGAGTTCTAGAGTAACAACGTCTCGTGTTGGGAGCAAATCTCAATGGCAGATGTTTCTGTTTCTTTAATACGTTCGCCATGTTGGTTGCACATTGTAGGACACCAACATGACGTCTCTGTAAATATGTTTCCCACTGGACTAACGAAGTACGAGAAACCTTACTGACCTAACTCTCGACGAGGCTGTTTATATATCAGTCGTCTATTACATCTTAGTTTCTTGAATTTTATTTTTGATGGAATGAAAACCAGCAATTTAATTTCGATTGAGCTCGATCACGTTGGATCGAACGTTGGACAGTAGTTTTACAGTTAGCGGAGCGAAACATCGCGACCAACTAATGATAGCTGCACTCTATATCGAGAGAAGAACGAACAATATTCATCATCTATGCACCACGAGGGACAATAACCACATCCTTTATTGCAATTTAGTTTTGGTTTATAAACCGTGCTAGTAATAATTTTATTATATTCACTTGCTGTGAATATTAAATTATATTTTCACGTTAAATCATTTCCAAACACCGCATTGCACTATAACTTGATACTGAAAAAAACAACTGATGCAAATAAAAACCTTTTTTCAAACATTGTTTTGATGAATTATCATTTAAAATGATTACGGACCAGCAGCCCCTCGATTTAGCAGACGACTGAATTCCTCATCTTAGTCACATTTAAGTTTACGGTCTTACAATAATTTCAGCAATTTAGATTACAATAATTTCGACAATTTAGATTATGACTTGAAGCAGGATAGGAGGTCAGCAGATAATGCGTCCGAAATTATGATTCAATGCCGTGAGTCAAATCAATTCCGATCGAACCCTTTGTGTCCGCGAATTACTAATTGCTGTAGATTCATTCAGTCGAAGACGCGACCTGGGATCTGAGACCTTTGTGGTAACTGCTGAGGAACGAACAAAACAATTTGAACTTTGGACATTACATCTCAAGCTTTTCAACGTACCTGTATTTGTTCTTTGTTGTTAACGATAGCGTTGGCAATGGTGATGTTAGTTTCGAAGCAACGCAATTAACCTCGCGGAATATTCAACGTTCGCAAATATTACAGATTCGGATGCAGATGTTGTAACTGTCACGCTACTACTCTTCGAAAGTAACGGCCATTAATAATAGCTTGAATTTCAACCCTCTCGGTCCCATGCACCTTATTCAGGCACCTTATTCCAAGAACAACGTCGTAAGTTACGAACCGCCACTGCGTCTTTCTTGTGAATTAGCAAACTGATAACAGCTCTGAATTGGCAAACAACTTTAAAGCTGGTTTTCACTGGCACATCACCACAAGCATACATGTAAAATCAACATAAACGGACACCGTCGAGTCCAAACATCTTACGTGCAAAAAAAAAAACAAAACAAAACAAATATCTCCTAAACTACTAACCGCAGATAATTGAAATTTGGTTCAGACTTTCTTGTAAGAGCATAGAACAAAGTGTGATAATCCATGGAGATTAACTAATGGATTTAGTGACAAGCGTTGAACGGCTAGCCGAGAACCACCAGAATTCATTATGTAGCAAGGTTTATATTGCATCCAAAATACATAAGAATTTGGAAAGTTATAGGAAGAGATATATTTTGTTGGTTTGCTGTTAGTTTATTTTTTGCAAGCCTGGGTGTGTTGTCTCGCACCTTGGATCAGGGTACTACTCGAATTGAAAATAAAGGAAAATAAATCCCACGGGATTTACCAGTTGTTTTGAACTAGTTTAATGGGCGCAATATCCAAGCTAATCAACTGAAAGTAAGGGTATACATGGGGGACGACTATTGCAACTTTAAAAAATCGAATCTAATCAAAAAATAGAAACAACTAAAACATTTTCTCTAACATATTGTCGATATACTCACAATTCTGTAGGGCGTAATCCCGTTTAAGACGCCCTATTTTCCTATTTTTGTACAGAAAGCACAAACACTCTGTTTCCGATAGAAGCCACTCTTTCTCTCTGATCTTTCGATATCCTACTCGCCTCATTCCACGAGCAAGAGCCCTAATCTGGTTGGCTACTAAAGCCTAGATGGCGGGAATCTCGCGTGTTTGGTTTTATCGCTAAGAAAAACAAAGATAAGGTCTAAACTGAGATAAACAGTCTTAACGAAGTGGAAAACATGTGTAGAGGGGAATAAGAGAGGCGAATGTTACAGAGCAGCTAATATCAGGACAATGTGTCAGGAGAAGATCAGCCCTGCTCTTCCTCGTTGCAATCAGAGCCGTCAGCGGCTTTTCAGACTCTTTATAATTTAAAGAGTGTATTCAGTTGATTTCCGCCTTAGAGCAACCACAACAACAAAAAACAAGCCATGCCAGATTACTAGTAACCACTGTTATTCCCAGTCCCAGGCCATAACTCAAAATGTTTCAGCGTCCGCGCCTCGTCCTCATGTATCAATGTAAACGACTTTCTGACAAGGTATGGACCCTCCCTACAAGCACCCAGCTATTTTCTTAGCTTGAGTGTTCAATTTCATGTCAAAAAGTTACAGACATTTTTGTAAATTATAAATTCGATTTTTGCACCATACAGAAAAAAATAAGAGTCCCAAAACAATTACCCACGAGGATGAATTAAGCGCAACGGCCGCATTTGTAATTCTTAGTTCGGTTAAAAAACAAGGCAAGACAAAAAATACATGCAATACAGTTTAGACGTACTGGAAAGCAAGGTAGGTCACTGTATAGCCCTTGTCTTGATATTTCATTTTTACCTTTGACTTATTTACCGGGTGGTGCAGGCAGAAATAAAATTGCAAAATTGTAGAAATAAAACACAAAGGCTTGGATTGAAACGAGGACAATCTTTCAATTATTTCAACAAAAAATATATATTTAACCGATAGTGAAACTATTAAATCCTAAATGCAGAGTGCCGGTAGTATTTTATTAAATACGGTACTTTTATTCCAAAATGAATATCCGTAAACACCCAAGTATCAATATATACAGTGGCTTGAAGTTCGCCCTCCTTTTCACCTGCTCAAATAGCGGCCAGCGGAAGGTTCACTCAAAATATAGAATTGCAATTTATATCTAGGTATCACCTCGTGGCCTGTATGCTGATGTTAACTTTGATAATTTTTGCATGCGGAAACGGTTTGCTTGGTAGAGCTTAAAGTAAAAAAAAATGTCGAAACATTTGAAAATAGAGAGAAGATTATATTACTTGCATTGAAGAGAGAAGATCGTATTTTTAAAATAGTTTCTTGAAAGTAAAATTCATTACGTTCTCTTAATTGAAACGCAGATGAAAGCAAATACAGGCTCGGCAAGCTGTCAGAGTTGTGTGCACTCGCCTAAATTCGTCTCTTCTATTACATCCGTGGTTGTCGCTTTATATTCATTCAAAACCCACTCCCTGAATATTTTGTCCACCATCTCAGTGATATTTTCAACATACTTGCGATTTCGCCTTCAAGGTTAGTAGCACGAAGTCTCCTTTTTCTGCATAATTTTACGTTGTTGCTCCGTATAAACCATATAAACTTATTATTCTAAAAGAGATCTTCGAAGGGTTTAAAGGCGTTATGTTTGTTTTAAATACGTTTGATATATATCGACCCGCGTTGGAGTTTATTTTTGGTTCTCTCTTAACGTTAAACCTAACACGATAACATGTAAAGAAAATTAAAAAAAAATCGTGTTCTACCATTCACAGTTTCTGGGATAAAAGATCTATTTATGTAAGTGCACAATTTGAATCATAAGCAACATGACAGGTGCGGCTTGTATAGCCTTGCTCTTTAACTTAAAAAAAAATGGTTTGGAAATTAAGTAAGTGGACGCCGCTGAAAGTCGTGTTCTACCACGGTGTATTTCTGGAAGTTCATTTTGTGCGAATAATTCAAGCTCTCTTCTTAAAGAGGATGAACCATACACTAACGACAGCGCATTATCTTTTATTAATATTTGTGCACATTAATTACCTGAACTCGGTACAAGAAAGTTAAGACATGAATTACAGACATGATATTGAAGTCCTAGACTGTCAGCTGTCTTGAGGGAAGAGATTTAGAGTGAAAATTGATATACCAGACAAAATACTCCACCGCGACTAATGAAGTTTACCTTGGCCTAATGATAGGCACAAAGCCGGGTGGAACTGAACACCACTGAAGAGAAATAGAGGCCCCCCACCACACTACACCGGAGAACACTGAAAATGGCATTTTTACTCTAAAACACAAATGTTTTCCGTTCACTCTACGCCAGGAACATTTGAAAACGCTACAGAATTATTGCTCAAGCGTGAAGCGCGCGGGCCATAAATCCGCGCGGAAAACTGAAAACGAGGATCCATAACTTACAGTACGGACCGAGAAAACGAGGTTAGTAAGATATTTATTATATCTCTGGCATTTTGCATAGCGACTAAAACAAACTTTTGAATTTAGCGGGGCGTACAGTTGAGTACGGCACGCTAAATTGACCAATCACAGCGCGCGTACTTAGAGACTAATAATCAGGCTGACAAATCACATTATTAACGTGACGTCATAGTTTTTCAAAATGTTTCCATCCACACTAAAACACCATGCCGGCGTTGTAGAATTCCTCCGGTTTGAAGAACGTTGTCGAAAAGCACCGTTTTCGGTGGACAATTCAAGTCTCCGACTGGAATTAGTATGGACGGTAGGCCTGATCGTAGAAATAAAGCTGCGTTTTCAAGTTTTTAGGCGGTGTGTGGATGAGGCCAGAAACCGGCGTAACGAAGGTGCAAACAGATATCTACTTTTTTTAAATCCCAGTCTTTCTGAATTAGAACAGAACTTACTTGAACTCAAAATTAGAAGCATTCATACTTGAGGACGAGAAATCAGCTTTGATTTCTGTCCTAGTGTGAATTTAGGAAGCCAAATTTGCCTAACCACACCTACTCTAGTTTCATTAGGAGAGAACACAGGTTAAGAGGTTTAGGTGCCGTTTTGTTCTCCCGGCCCAGTGTTTCCAATCCTTTTATCGTGCCGGATCATTGGCGGGCTTGGATGGAACCAAATCTCTTTGGCTCAGACAAATTGATAGACGTGTAAATTTGGGCGAGTTTTCGGTCAAGAAATCGTCCCGTTCCGTGTTCACATGGGAAACTCGTCATTGAAATTTTGCACCCCGGGGCAATGAATTTGACCATTAATTTCAACCTGCAAGTATACCAGAACATGTTGCATAATCCGAGAATGATCTTTAGGCGACATCTAGGTGTACTCCAATTTTATTCCCGTTTTAATGTTGCCACTTTCTTGTCAACATTTCTTTGTGGATTACACGTACTCTTCGATTCATGTTAGCATGGCACAAGTCAACTGATAAGGAATATGTCAATAAACATATAAGCTAAAACCTCCATTTCATCACCTTAATTTGAGTCTTCATCCTAGCTAGAAGCATCTAACCATCCCAGTCTACCCATTTATTTACATTGGGGACTTTTATTTCTGTCATATTAGATGAACACATCGAATTCAAGCATTTCGCTGACCGAAGGACTTTTTCCAAGTGCGGTTTACTGGTCTCTAAAGTCCATCGTATCCCTCGTGGCTGTTTTTGGAAATGGCATTGTCATGTGGTTAATCTGTACCAGAAAGCGATTACATTGCACAGCAAACTGGTATGTTCTGTCATTGGCTACAGCTGATTTCTGCACTGGCTTGGTTATTACACCATCGGAACTCATTTGTCTTTGGAAACCAGCTATGTGTATTTGGCCCTTGGCCTTACGCGGTTCGTTTTACAATTATCCAATCAGTGTGTCGATATATTCTCTTTGCGTGCTGACATTAGACCGTTATCTCTGTGTGTTATACCCATTAAAATACACCAGATGCAAGACGTCAAAACTAGTAGTAGGTCTTATATCCTTATCGTGGACACTGCCAGGAATTTTAAATTTTACCTGTCTTTTCTGGCTTGCAGCTCCAATCAGCTTTCAGGACACCGCTAATAAAGTTGTCACAATCGTTCAGATTCTCCTTGTGACATCCCTACCTTCAATCTTGTTGGTTTATGCGTACACTAGGATATTGTTCGCTGCTGTGAAACAGAGAAGACGATCAAGGGAACACATTTCACAGCTTAGATTTAATCACAAGGCCGGAGGAAGTGAACAACTTATGTCTCAAAGAAGTCACCAACGTTTCTCGACAGTGAAAATACTCGGTCTTATTATAACATTTTTTGTGCTGTGTTGGATTCCCTCTCTGTATCGAGCCATCTGTGAAGAGTTCGTCTCGTGTACTGTGTCTGCCTCCGTCGTTCAAATCTCTCGGCTTTTCATATTACTCAACTCGGGAATAAACTTCGCCGTTTATGCGTTCTTAAAAAAGGACATTCGCACAGAACTATGCAACACGTGCCGAAAGGCAAGAACACGATCAAGGGAACATTTTTACCTGATAAAGCGCTCATCTAGGGCTTCTAGTAACGACTTCAATCGCAGCTCAGTGAAAGGTTCACGATAGACTAATCAACGTCCTAAAGGGAAGGAGTAGAGCCGTGAAAAGACTGAGGAATATCAGAGATAACAACACTAATATTTCAGTCTATTTTTAATACCACGACTTTGTTTACCATTTCCATGGTTTAATATCAAGGTCCAGATCGGTTTACCCAATAATGGCTGGAAGAACCCCTTTCGTATCAATCATGACTTGCAATCACAGCGCTTGGAAAACCAGGTAACTGCAGTTACTGACCTTCATTGAGCTAATTGAAAAGCCTTCTTGGCCGATTTATCTTTATTAACATAACTCACAGTGTTCTTGATTAAGCGAATAGTCTGCCTTTCTAACAGCCTCGTGCAGCATTTGTTCACTGCACCTATTTGGGTTAAGTCTTGATCCTTTTTTTACTGAAGAGACAAGTAAGTTTGATATCACGATGACAATATACCTAGGGAAAGTAGCCAAATGGAAAGTCTCCCGCCATTCCAGATTTTGGCCTCCTTAGCCAGCTGCTTTTATTGTTGTTGTTGTTGTTTTATTTTTTTAACGTCACTTCGATTCGATTGCTTTTGCAATCTAAAACCCTGGCCAAACAGACTCGCAAGTGTACGGAAGCTAAAACCTACATGCCAATCCGTTTGGCCAGGCCTTGCGTGCACCTGGGTTGACATGTGATGACTTGCGCTCAGTTTGTTAGAGATCAAATCGAGGCCAGGCGACGCAAGTATTTCAACGCTTGGTCAACCAACCCAAGTTAACGTAAGTTGAGAGACGTCCAGTCGTCGTTATAGCAACCTGAAGTTTTGCAACTTGCGCGTACTTGCGAGGAGACTCGCGAGTCAGTTTGGCCACTCAAAGCAAGCCTCGGCGCATGTTCAACTTACGACTTCTTGCGAATTCTTGCGAGTCCGTTTGGCAGGGGAAGACTGGCATTTTAGAGGAGAGGTCCGCCTTTGATGCTTATCTTATAACAGCTGAACTAGTCCATTTCCGGGACTCTCACTTGGCTTTAGTGCCAATATTTGCAAAATTGAAATTAGAACATAAACTATTAAGAATTCCAATTGATTGGAAGCTGAGTAGTAGGCTATGTACTTAACGCGGTGGAGAAGTTGAACTCGGGACTACCGTGATGGATTTGAACCAAGGTCATCCAGATTTTAAATCCAGCACCCTATAAGCCACTCGGTCACGCTGCCACCCTTAAATAGTACTTGGCCCTCTCTCCTCTTACTTGGACTGAGGCCCTATATAACGCGGGGAAGGGAAAGCTTAGGGATTGAACTATTCTTAAACACGCCGTATTTAGAATTGTATAATAAATTAGTCCACTAGTTGGGTGATACTAATATTAATTATACCCTGTTGGCTCCTGCAAACACTGCCTGGGTTTGCTTTGCTGTCTTTGCTATGTAGTGAAATAGTGAAATAACACTAACAGAAATCGAACGAGCGAGTTTTGATTATCTGAATAAACTCCACGGTAATGAACTGGTGTTTGAACTCAATTTTATCTCCTCTAAGAACCCTAATCTAGAAACCGCAGAGCAATTTATTCTTATGTACAAAAGGTATGTTTATGATTTTTCTGGTTATTTCAACCTCTCCGAGAGACTAGCTTAAAGAAAACTTTCATATCGTGTAAGTCTACCTATATTTTCTTCATGATTATGACTCGGTATTTTGACCCACGATGAATTATTTGATGCCTTCCACTAAAGGAAGTCTCGCCTCAAGTCTGTTTACCTGTCCTAAAAGTTCGTCCTGATTATTTGTTTTCTTGGTCGTATTTGCTTGTTATTGGCTTCTCTCAGATAAACTTGTGAACTGCTGCATTCATTTGTGGAGGTTCATTTGTTCAGGAGTGTCTTTCTTTCTGCGCTTAGTTTCGGAGTAAGTTGGCGACTGTAGTAATTCTGTAAAAGACGATTCTGTTGACCAAGGTCAGGAGCCCAATAATGGGCTCCTGCCAAAGTAGAAAAATTCGCTATCAGAATGTTCACTTTCATTACTCACGCTGAAAGTGAATCAAAATTTTGCATTCTGTCATTAAATCGCATCGATTTTGCCGAGCGCATTTTTTCTACTCTATTACCTTAACGCTTACGGCCCTCATATGAGACCTTTTTTCCATGAAAATGGCGCGGGGCCGAACGGGTCATATGATAACATTACTTATTTTTTTCTTGGCTTGTGAGCGGGCGGAATTCTCTAAATCCTGCAATGTGATTGGTTCCGGGAGCGGGCGGAAATTTTCGATCTTGCCCGCTCACGGAGCGATTCCGGAGCTAGCTCGCTGTGTGACAAAATTGAGCTCCCTTACAGTAAGAAAAAAATAAATAAGTTATTTACCGGCTTTGGGTCGGTCCGTATCGTGAAAAACTGTGACCTCGGGCTTGAAAATGC
>Ga0126337_10002228_pt1 | contig 12205 bp, 9 predicted proteins | sample DipCmetagenome_FD_92527 | JGI IMG/M metagenome (GOLD analysis project Ga0126337, IMG submission 92527) | Coral microbial communities from La Bocana,Puerto Morelos, Mexico - Diploria C A metagenome | ecosystem: Host-associated > Invertebrates > Cnidaria > Coral | place: La Bocana,Puerto Morelos... | reverse complement strand
GTTACAATCGAAGGCTACAAACGTAAGTCTTTGTCTTGTAATGTACTTTAAAAAACAAACTTTCTTCTTCTTTCAAGAAATTATTACTTTATGAGCATAAAAATATATTTTTCCAACGTAACAAAGGTGTTTTCATATTGGGGGCGAGTTGTCTGAAGATCGGGGGCGAGTTGTCTGGAGCGAATTGTCCAGGGGGCAAGTTGTCCGGATACCCTAGGAAACGTATGCTCTGTTCACAAGCTACTTATGTCTTTTAAAATAGGTAATAATTTAAAGTGAAATGATAACACTGTAATGATAGCCTTATATTGCTTTATTAATATTACCGTAGACCTTCCCTGCGTAAGAATGACCACAAATGTAAGATAATTGTCCCCGCCAACAACATATAAACAACACCACAGTAACACCGTTTGTTTTTGGCCAAAGAGGAGTTGATTTCCGCATCTGAAGACACGAGATAAAAAGAAATAAACCGCTCTGCCATCTACCCTGTCGCTAAGAAATACAAAAATTAGGGAAGTAAGTGGCAGAAGAACGATGTGGCCGTTTCGAGGGTGCTAGAGACTGATATATAATGCGACATACGATAAAAAAATTTCGATTTCTCATTAAAATGAAGCTATAAAAAGATTAAATAGACGATTCGAATTCGCCTCAGTCGTCCATGATGCTATTCGGAAGAACAACCTCAAACTTTTACAAAGTTATAAAACAAACCGTTATACTTTTTTGGGCTCTAAGTTTTTTGTGCTCGGTTCCTTCTTCCATTCTATAAAATTTCATCGGTAGAGAAATTCGCACGTGAGAAAGGTTCAGAGGTTACAGAGCTAGGAAACGTATGCTCTGTTCACAAGCTACTTATGTCTTTTAAAATATGGTGATAATTTATAATTAAGTTTTTAATTAAGTGTAAATGTTAGCCTTATAGTGCTTTATTAATATTACCATTGACCTTCCCTAAATTCCTTCGTGAGAATGACCACAAAAGTAAGATAATTGTCCCCGCCAACAACACGTAAACAACACCGTTTGTTTTTTGCCAAAGAGGAGTTGATTTCCACATCCGACGGACACGCGCGATAAATCATGGAACATAAAAAGAAATCAACGGCTCTGCCATCTACCCTGTCGCTAAGAGATACAAAAACTAAGAAGGGTAGGTGGAAGAAGAACGATGTGACCGTTTCGAGGGTGATAGAAACTGATATATAATACGACATACGATAAAAATAAGTAAACACTGGTGAATATATGGAGTGTGTCGCGTGCGGTTGCCAATTTGAGCGGAAGCGCCCTAAGGAATTTTCAACCATCACAAAATGTTTATCATTATAGAGAAAAGTGCTATGTTGTAAAAAACTGTTTTTCTCTAAGTTGAAAAAAGGTGCCCTAAAGTTCGGAAATCGTTGTTTCAAGCGAATTCATCAGATGTAGAATTCGGTCGCATAAACAAAAGACAAAACACTGTGTTATTGTAACAACGATCACAAAAGGTCATTCTAAAAACTGTTTTTGAGGCTTCTTGGACATCCTGTTGGTTGCTTTTTTCGATTTCTCTTTAAAATGAAGCTATAAAAAGCCGGATTAAGTAGACGATTCGAATTCGCCTAAGTCGTCCATGATGCTATTCGGAAGAACAACCTCAAACTTTTACAAAGTTATAAAACCGTTATGCCTTTTTTCTAAGTTGTCTCAGTCAGCAATCTTTTAATTACAATTTCGTGCCAAATTCGCATAAGTACTTTTTTTCATTTTCAAAAGTTTTATGAACATTCGACCGACCTTTGCTGCTTAACATGTGAACGCCGATGACACCGTAGTTGCGCCAGGGTATCACTAACAGCATTCTACTGGTACGCCGCCAGAAAATATTAATTGAGGCAGAAAAACATCTTGAGGAACTAGTTGACAGCGCGGTGTTGTGGATACCCAACCTAAGCCTCTCTAGTGTTTTCCTGGCGTATCACCAACACAATTATCACGTGATAACTGAACTTTCATTTCACGGCTGCATCGCAAGCTGAAAAACAGATACAATCTCTGGAACCGGTAAATCGGTTGCTTCAGACATGAATAAAAACCTAATATGAAACGAGACACCGAAGCAGAGTCAACGTTTTAGACTGCACAGCGTTGCGAATGATCGCTGTGCGCAAATAATGCAATCTAATTTTTAGGATCATTTCCTGTCTGCGGATCATTTGCGGCGCTGTCTGCTTAGGTATCTCGTTTCCTATTATGCCTACTACAGAGTTGGGACCCTATTTTTTGTTTCTACCAAAACTAAGAGCAGAAAAGCCACTATTGATGCCGACAATAAACGTATAACTGAAGATTTATCAAAGAATACCCTCGTTTTATTTCACTATCAAAGCGAAGTTTATTTTATTTGTAAATATGATGTTTTCAGACGCACACACATTTTCAGGGGTCATCGTTTTAAAACAACATGCCAGTCATGAATTAAAACCTTACAGGAGAGAGCAGCACACTAGTCCTTAGAACTGTTCTTATTACGTCAGCGAGGGGCTGAAAACATGAATGACGAGAGAATGACAATTGAGGTGTAAGGAAACGATAAAAATAGCAGAACATAGACATATGGACTTGTTACAAGTCGACTTTTACTTTTATAAAATAGCGAGAAACGAGCCACGAAGTTGAAAGAATTTGACCTGTTCCGCTTGGTCGGACTTGAGTTTAATTTGCATAACTTTTGGCGCGAAAATGTCGGTGTGACGTAATGATTCACAGCCCGCCCACCGATAATGAATTGCCTGCGACCAAACCCCGGGCGTTTTTTTTATTCATTTATTTTTTTTTTTTTTGCAATATTTCAGAGCGAGCGCAAACACAAAAATAAACCATATACACAGTACCTACAGACCAGGAAGGATAGGTAAACATGTCAGGTTGGCTGTCCGGATGATTATGGCCATTATGATGTCACCGCAAACTAAGCGCATAAAGCACAAAGATTTCCAAAAATGGCGCAGTCGCCTCTCGCAGGCACAATTTTTGAAGCGGATTTCTCCAATCATTCAAGCTTCAAATGGTATTGTATTTGGAACTCAAGGAGTAATTATCATTGTTCTTTCTTTAGAGGTACACAGTGGGATTTTAATTATACACGAAAAATCTTGTGTTATCCCTTTCCGGTGGAAATATGTGGGGCACGATTTTGACTATTCACCCTGTAAAATTGCTTTTTTTCGATTCTGTGATCAGTAACCGAAAGAAAAGTGAAACTTGGCTTTTATGTATTGTTAAACATTGTTTTGAAGAATCAGCAGTAAAAATGAACAGTCTCTGTGAGTATGAAATATCAGCGATCTCGTGCTCGGAGTGCTCTTTCATAAAACTTACACCTTTTCACATATTCTGCAACAGGTCTAGCAAACAGAAATATTATCCACAATGATGGAAATGAGAACTTTTCCAGCAAGAAGTTAAGCTTTATTATTCAAATAAGTTTAAGTCTGCCTACTACATAACATTGGTTAAAATGCAGATAGAGCCTGGGTAAAATGCAAACTGCAGTGCTCCGGTTAGCCTGAACGATACGCCTTATGTTAGCCGGTGTATGGTTAGCTCTCTCTTTAAATGAAAATGGGAATATGATATTCTTACAAAAGCTTGCAGTCTACATTTTACCCCTGGTCTGCAGTCTAGTTTTGTAAGGCTCTTCTTTAAACATATTGGCATACAAGGCCCTCTCTCCTCCGAAGAGGCCTCTTTCATGATGCTTTCCCTTTGGCTGGTGGTTCGGGGGTAAATTCAATTTCCCGATAGGAGCATGCGGAGGAGAAAGTAGAAGGCCCCGTCTATATTGTCTTGGGTACTGGGGGTTAGGGTTACAATCCTGTCAGACCCTTCTGGGGCAACTTTATCAAGTGTTTATTTGAAACGAAGCTGTCCCTTCGGTATTACCTTCGGCTTCCTTTCAGTCATTTGATCACTGTGGGATTTGGTGAGGCTTTCCAAGGGGGGTAGCCGTGTGGCATCCTTTCGTGTACCGATGTTTCCTATCCTGCAAAAGCATTAATGTCGCTGTCGGTTTGTTGCATGAAGCTATATGTCGCTCTTGCTTGAGGTTTTTAGAGTTTATTCAATGGAAAAGCACACAAGCTTCTGACATTTACAGACTTTGCAAGAGAATGCAATGTCTAAATAGGCAATATGTCCCAAAAGAGTCAATGTCGCTGTGTTTTCGAGTTCTTCACATGTTGCTGTCGAATTTTAGAGGCGCATTTGATTCGCTTGTCGTTAATTAGAAATTCTTGTGTTCAGGGTTTTTAGGGTCGTGTTGCTTGTCGCTTTAACTCCTTGGAAGGCCTCTTTGGTGAGTTACGGTAGTTTTGATTTCTTCATACCATGCGTTCCCCCCGGGTACGCCAGTCATTGTATTTTAACAAAAAAAAAAGGATTGTCAGGCCTACCAGGGTTGTGTGTATGGGGGTTTCACTTTCTCCGCAAAACGGTGAAAGTTATCTCGGCCAGAGATCACTGGGGGATTGGCCAGCTTCTCAGACCAAATAAGGGGCCTTACCGTCGGCTACAATCATGTATACTTATATCTCAAAACTTGAATTCCAAAATCTGTTCACCTCAACTTCCTGTTGCTAGATCTTATTATGTTTACAAAATTAGCACAGACAGTTGATCAACAATTTAGGAATTTGAAGCTTAACTGGCTATTTTAATTCCTAAGCAATCTTGTATTTTTTCTCAATGTAAGGATATATAAATAATTTATGCGTTTGTTGTAATTTGTTTGACCCGCTTCAGAAAATTTATTTACCCTTTCTGCAGGTAAGGGTACTGAGAAAACTTCTTTACGTGAAAATCTGAAGACCTCAATTTCACGTATACGTATATATTGATACTGGAGATAAGCATTTAGTCTTTTTATAAAATATCTTACCTCTATGTTCATTACCACAATGCAATAGCAGCCCTTTCCTTCAAACAATAGGAAATGCCATAAAACGAGTAAAACTGACAAAAGCCAAGCTGCCAATCCGATCCAAAAGTTTGATACGGGCTTTTGTTTGTAGGCGATATAACGCGCTTTCTGAGGGCGCACTATTCTCCCGTAATGCCCACGTTCCGATTACGGGCTTGTGCGCGCACTATCGGAAGTAAAGTGGTCACTTCCCCAGCGCTAGCTTCGGCTTTTTTGCCTTATTTTTGTTTTTGTGCCACATAATAAACAACGTAATAACCTCGATCGTTCGCTCGTTACGGGAAACTCTCAAACCTCGGCCTACCATATTGACCGAGCGATAGCGAGGTCAACACGGCAAGGCCTCAGTTTGAGATTTTCCCGTAACGACGTCACTCTCGGTTATTTTAAAAGTAGTTAGTATCTGCTTGGACGGGATTTAAAAGGCAAATGCCGGGTTGGATCTTTTAATTGTGAAAATTGCATTCTTCAGTATAGTATGCGATATATTGGGCCTAAATTGTGGGGAAAATTATCCCCAGACGTAAGATCAGTTGAAACGTTAAATATTTTTGGGAAACAGATACGCGAATACGATGTTAGTCTGCTCATAGACGATGGCTGCAAGGTGTGTTCCCTCTGCTCCTCATAATTATTTTATACAGCTTTAAGTATTTTTTTTAATTTTCTTTCTACATATTTCTAACGACCTGCTCATCATGATCATTTTATATAGCTTTAAGTAAATATTTATATAGCTCTAAGTATTTCTAATTATTTTATACATATTTTTGATATCTGTTAACTGTGTCCCCAAATTAGTATGGGATTTTCCCAGGCTATGTGGCCCTGACACATTAATAAAGTTTATCTATCTATCTATCTATCTATCTATCTATCTATCTATCTATCTATCTATCTATCTATCTATCTATCTATCTATCTATCTATCTACCTGGTGCTAGGTCCTATCAGGAAATTTGTCATTTAGTTTACTTTTTACATGATGAAAACCAATGAGGAAAGAAAGGTTATATAAACATTTAATATAATTTTCAGCTGGCGAATATTAAGACGAGTCTTATTAAAGAAAAAAAGAGCTGTAAAAAAAACTATTTTACAACGGATAATTATGGGTAGCCTTACATACGTATGTTTCGTCCCTGCCAAGGGACGAAACATACGTATGTAAGGCTACCCATAATTATCCATTGTAAAAAAACTATATAATATTATATAATATTATTCTCAAAAACTAAGTAAAAAATAAAATCGCTCCTTGACTGGTGTATATAAATTTGAGAGTCCGACTATTAAAAAACTAATGAATTCGTGCTTCGGTTTTCTCTACATCTAGAACAGCGTCACCCATATCTAGATTACTCCTTCTCTTAAGAGTACGCGAGCCTCTAAGGTATAGAAGTGCTGCTCTCAAGACAGTGCAAAAGAGACTTTGGTTCTGACCCAAGCGATAGCCGTGGAGTAGTCTTTCCCTTTCTTTATTGCCAAGAGTTTTGCCGTAGTCTGCTGTGGTATCGTCTGCATTCGTCTGCAGTTCCTCCTGTAGTTGAAAATACTAGCGGAGTAAATGTCCCTTGCTCGATTTCCATTACTCTCTTTGCGTAGGAGCGCTTCTTTCCATTTTTGTGTTCATGAAAATACAAATGAACAACATGAAGGTAATCTATTTTCCACGAAATTTGAGTGGTTTGAGGGGCCGGTTGTTACACGGACACGCTCTTAAACTTCGGAATAACTCTTTCCGCCCGAAATCTCTGAAACCGAAATTTAGACTGCCAGTTTATAGTAATTTAGTCAATTGTTGGACTGTTCCCTGCTGCCTTGCATACAGTCGCCGCCAACAGCGTCATTTGCTTTATCGTGCAATGAAGGTTTATTTTGGCTGATTTTGACTACACGATATGTCTATAGATCTCTTAATGTTCTATCTATTTTCACACATTGGGCTTGAACGTCTTACTTTTTCTCTTCCATGCATGGCTGTCGTACTTTCTAGATTTCATCTCGACAGAGTTTTGACTGGCTTCTCACAAGCTAGTAATTTAAGAATAGCTGTTGTCATGTCACGTGTTTCTCCGTCGATGCAGCTTAAATTTTTACAGCCCCAGTTCAAGTCGTAAATTATACCCTTATCAGTATACTGCAACAGGGGCCCATGACTGCAATCGGTTAATTTCTGTCACTGAACAAAACAAAAGTGGACTTCGAGATTGTTTCATGGAGTATAATACGATGAAATTAAGAGAAAAAAAAAATGAAACTAAGTGACTCCAAATTCCCGCGATGATGATGGAATATTTTGGTATTTGGTATGTGGATTTAAACATTCTGGACTGCTCTTTGGAAGCTCGGGATGCGATTAACCTGTCTGCTTAGATTAATACAAAAATGAACTGTCAGCCGAGAAATGACTGATACCTGTGATCCGAGAACCGCAAAATTAAATTGAAAGTAAGAAACTTAATGGCCTAATATTTAGTTAACAATTGAGACTACAACCTTCCATTCTAGGACTATTATGCTAGAGCCGTGACTCGAGTACCTCTTAAAATGTATTCCTCTTGGTCGAGACTTGAAAAGTTAACTAAAACAGACGTCTTTATTTAAACTCAGCACTTAACGTCTTAAGGTATACGAAAACATTTACAAAGAAAATAAATATTACTTGAAGTATTATAATAGATGCATTGCAAAAACACAGATAGAAGTGAACTTTCTAACGGCGGCAAAAAGACGTGTTTTCGGCGTGGTGTGATCTCGAATTTACAGAACATCTTAACAGGTAATGAAGTTTTAGTAGATTGAGAATTATTCTGAGTAAGATGGCGAGAGGGTGGAAGACTTGAAATCAGGGTAAAATGGGATAATGGGATAATGGGATATTCCACGGTTATTCATGCCGTCCAAATTTCAATTTCCATGCATTATATCCCTGTTAGTATTAGTGATTGTTGGGACGAAGTCTTCGGTGAATAGCATAGTCTACTGTCCCTCTCGTCTACGTCTACCAGTGCAAGTCTTGACCAAAAGCTATAGAATTTTACACAAAGGGTTCTGTATTAACGAGGGATTTGAAATCGGTGTAATACGTTTAGTCAATTCGCCTAATTTTCACGACTACCGTGAACAGTATGCATTTTGAAAAACTCAGTAGAAGAGATTTTACTTTCTATTACATACACTTCAGTTTTGGTTCCGCTGGAAAAAAAAAAAACTTCAATTTAGATATTGGAACGTTTTTCAATGGTAAGAGCTTTATGTTGAACACATGGCAAACCGCAAGGCCAGCAGCAGCTAGGTTTACACAGCCTGGAAAACATCATGAATTGACCATACACAAATGCCAAGACTTCTCTGGAAGGTATGAGAGCCAAAGATACAGTGTATAAGAAAATTTAGAAGAATCGCGTGTTTCCAAATGTTCGACAGCGACCTAAAATATTTCATGAAAAACATGTTGCAAACTCATGATCTTTTATATTTCTATTTTCAAGGAAAGCTAAATATTCAAAACGTTTGAAAGGAAAAGGTCTTTACTTCATTTAAAAAAAATATATTCCTTAATTGAATCGACAGTTAATCTGTTATCGAAATATCTGAGGAACTAATGCTTTGGTACTCATGTTACTCATAAAAAAATGTCGTTTCAAATAAGATAATAAATCAAAACAGTTCAGCTAAATTGCTCTATTAAGGTTAAAATAGACTTTCATGGGTGTCATTAATTAGCAAAAATAGCAATGTCCAATACAATAACCACCACAAACTATATATTAATGTAAAGATGAAAAAGAATACTGAAGATCAACTAAGAGAAGATCTTACAGACAAATAAAGAAATGAAAAGCGACTATTTGACAACCAGAACGTACAACTAGTGACGGAAAAAGCAAGACAAGCGATTAAGTCTTAATCTACTCGATTACACTCTTTTCCAAACTTAATTATAAAGAACCGAAACAGACCTATGAAGTTCCGTTCAGGAATTGAGACAAACAGTTTAAATACTTTTGAAGCCGGAGTTTATGATATGGGGAGCAGACTGGGAGCAGGGATGGCGCAGTGCTAAGCGGAGCGCCCTCCCACCACCGATGTGGCCCGGGGTCAACTGCGGTCCAGTGTCATATGTGAGTCTGTTGTCGGTTCTCGCCTAGCTCTAAGAGTTTTTCCCAGGAGTCTCTGATTTTCCCCCCCCCCCGCAAAAACCAACATCTTCAAATTCCAATTCGACCAGGATAGAGGACCCGTAGAAAACTAACTAAGGTTGATTTGGTTTACTTTCCAAGTATAATTGTGTAAGAGAAATTTATTATTATATTTCATAACCTTATGGATTGTTTTGAAGACTAATTAGATAAATCAAAGCTACTAAAGTACGTAACGACAGAGAAAGCTTGAATTAATGTAAAAGTTTTTTCCTCCGTTAGGAAAACAAGAAATACATTCAAAACAAGAATCATTGCGACTACCTTGTTTGTGCGCCTGTCTCTGGTTGAAAGTAACGAAAAATTGAAAAAATAAATTGCCTGCGTCATAGACAGAGTATACACCTCCAAGTGATTTCGTTTTGTCTGAACCACCGGCGACAAACACCAGATGTAATTTGACTGAACTGGGAAAACGAAAATCTTTAGGGATAAATTTTTTGACTTGGCGGCAACCTGAAGTTTTTGTTTGCATTAAAGGATAGATCCCTTAATCAACAAACACCTTCGTTTTACTCACCTAACAAAGAGAAATTTATTGAATCCCTCCACACTAAAATGATCGTATGAGAACAACTATACAGTGCGGGATAAGCAGACTCAATTCACACTACAGCTAGTAACAGAAAAACGTGATGTACCATATCAGGCTAGAAACAAATTGTAAAATGGCGAGAACAAACGGCTTACAAAAGTATTTAACAAATATATAGTAATTGATAAGTCAAACAATGCAACCGACATCACAAATAAAACCGAACGCTACTCTGGTTAACAAGTCGCAGGAATTTTTAATGTTTTAAATCCCAACATTTCGGCTTAAACTTAGGCCTTTATCAGGGGAAGATCAGGACAAGAAAAATTACACAGAGCACTTTTCAAATTAAGAAAAATGTGAGCTATTTGAATCTTTTAAGCATGATTCAAATATCCATGCGGAATGCTGTCGCCCCCGCGATTTAGAGGACTCCAGAAAATATCAGATCTCCCATTGATCTCTTGTGACAAAAACGTAAACAACCAAGATTCAGCCAAGCTGACAAACAATGCAAACAATGTCCGACTTCTTTTATTTCCAAAACGGAAAGACCCTGTCCATAAAGATTAGACTGGTGGCGCTATTTATTCAATTCCCTGCCAAGATTACGACAAAAGCTACATTGGTGAAACGAAACACACATTTGCTTCGCCAATAGAATTAAGAACACCAGAAAGTACAAGTCAGCTTTGGCTGAACGTTGTTGTACAGGGAAACTTCTAGCTGTTAGACTGATCATCCTTGCGACGGCTTTAGACTTAAAAAAAACTTACCTGTATATGGTTTGTGACGGCCCCAATTTTGTGATCTTTGAAATGCAATGGCTGAACGATGAAGGTCATGTCTGATTGAATAACTTCTTCGTTTCATCTCTTCGGCAAGGAGACCGTCGTCTTAAAGCATGTTACAAATGATATGCTTCTTTTTTTCCACCCCATTTAGTTTTCGTACTCGGTTTTATTTTGCATATTTAAGTTCACGCATACGTGCATACATACAGTACACACATAGACTTCATTAAAGTGTCAGAAATATTTAGCTAAATAGCTAATTGGGAACACTAACGCATAAAACATAAAATATTAAAAACTAACATTATATAAAACAAATCCACATGTTTCATAGTATTAAGATAATAATGCTAATAGTAATAATAATAATAACATTATTAATATTATTATAATTTGTGTACACAAAGCAGGCATTTTGCCCACAGAATAAGCAGCGAAATACAGTTTTTTTTGCCAGTAAATGTATCAACACTGGGTTAAGAAACGTTTCAAACAACCCGGCATAGCTGCAAGAAGGAAAACATTACCATTCTCGTGACAGACTGTTTCTACTGAAGTCAATAAGGGTCACACGTTGTCGCTTCCATGTTGTCGCGTTGAACCTTAAGTGGGGACTGTGCTGTCGGACTTTTACTGAGAGCAGTGCTAGTCTTTGAGGGACTACTATCGCCATTTTGTGATATTTGTATTTTCATTCTTCCACGTTGTCGCTTCTTTTTTTTGCTCCCAAGTTGCCCACTTTGAGCGAATAGTCACATGTTTGTAAACAAACATACCACAAGAAGAAGAACAACTGTCATAATGAACAAGTGTGACAAAATACTAGAAGCTCAAACTCAACTCAACACTACGGAACATTATAAACCTCTCAAAAAAACCCAAGACAGCAGTAGCATCACAGAGAGTAAACGAACTTGTCACACGATCTCACCAAAATAACTATATTGATGACATGACAAAAAAATGGTTTTCCCAAACGCGCAATCCTCCAAGAATCCCAATATCCTATACCATAACTAAAATCCACAAACCAAATTCGGTAGGAGGACCGATAAGTCCAGCTGCGAAGACCTTACAGAAAGACTATCTTTTTTTGTGAGCAAATCGCTATACCCGATTGCACAAACACAGACACAACACCCTTCATAAACTTTATAGACAAGACAAAGGTCTCTCAAGATGCTATTTAAGTATCTATGGATGAGACAAGCTTGTATACAAACATACCACAAGACGAGCATAGTATAGTATAGTATAGTATAGTATAGTATTTATTTAAAGTCGCTAACGTAGGGAGTGGTTGCCCAATCTCCCGAGCCAGGGGCTCATGTTAACAGCACAATGGATAAAGACCAGACCACAAACCGGCAACTACGCGCCCTACTCTTTAGGATAAGTGTGTGGGTTCTTTAACGTCCCCTGCTAACCAGAACAATGAAGATGCAGGAGCCAAAATTTATGTACTGTTATCATAACCAAATTTATGTACTGTTATCATAACAATCTGTTGCCTCCATTGTTTTTCAACTTGTTTTTTACTAACAGTCAAATTCATGGCTATAACACCAGAACAGCCAATAATTATCGTGTGCATCATTGCCGGACTAATCTGAAAAAATTCACAATTCTTTATCAAGGTCCAAGGATCTGGAATTCCCTTCCTGTTAGAATCACTTTTTTGTCAAGTTTTCCCAATTTTAAG
>Ga0126337_10002227_pt1 | contig 12208 bp, 7 predicted proteins | sample DipCmetagenome_FD_92527 | JGI IMG/M metagenome (GOLD analysis project Ga0126337, IMG submission 92527) | Coral microbial communities from La Bocana,Puerto Morelos, Mexico - Diploria C A metagenome | ecosystem: Host-associated > Invertebrates > Cnidaria > Coral | place: La Bocana,Puerto Morelos... | reverse complement strand
TTTTACGTTAATTTAAATTTATAAAGGCTCATTGTATAGGCTCTTACATATATAACGACGATCATTCTGTAAACCTTATATATTCATTATGGCTGATGATGATGTTTGAAACATCGAAACATGAAAAGCGTTGTTGTGTTTTTAAAAAAATTTACAGCACTTGTGCTATCAAGACCCTCTGTCACATGACAACTCATCGTTGTTTAATAACGCCTAACGCGTTTTTGCAGCAGCGAGGCTCGAGTCTCCCAACAAGTGGTTTTGTAATAATGTGGTACCCTGGCATCATATGAGGATTATCCTAGGACTGACCTGTGCATAGATGTAATGAAGCCTAAATGACCACGTGTTTTGTGAATTCGCGCTCGCTCACTAAACTCCTATTTCGCATTCTGCAAAATAGTCGTAATAAAAACCAGCAAGAGAGAGAAAGAAATGGCAATTTTAAGACATTCTTGCTTGCAGCAGACGAGTCCTCGCAGAGCTGGTCAACCTGAACACTAAGAAATGCCAGGACATTGACACAAAACTACAACAGGCCAAGTGCTTACAGCAGTGAAACGGATGAAAATGGCAATGATGAGTATGACAGTGATGCCATTGACTCTGGGGGAGAAGATGACTCAAGTGATATCATTTTTTATTCATCAATTCAGACGAGGAAGATGCCAATGACAGCCCAACAGCCACACGCCTAGCTTCAGGGCAAGCCATAACTAGGAGATCCGAAATTTGCTTCTCTTTCTTTTGATTTGTGTTTGTTTTGTAAAACAGCCGTCTGTTGTATAGAGATTGTAAATATCGTCTTCATAGCGAGCGCAATAACGTGAAGTACGGGGCATAATAGAGAATATTAAAAGAAAAAAAATCTACTTTCCTTTTTTTTGGTGCGGGGCTCATACGAAAAAAATAAATGACCGCCATAAGGGGGAACAGTTAAAAGATGGTAAGTTCAAAGAGATCATGCTAGTTTTAAGCGGTGCTTCTTAAATCCCACAAATCGCCCCCTCCCTTCCCTCATAAAAAGTAAACGTCTCTGGTTAGGGAATATTTGTTCAAAGAACTCGTTGACCGACAGAGAAGGGAAAGGACACGGAGGCACTTAAAAATTTGATACTTTACCATATCAGGAGGCTATCAACATATTTAAATTTTTCTTTCTTATGGGGAGCAGGGATGGCACATTGATGACTGCTTCCAACAAAGCTAAAGGCTGATAATACACCTGCGTTATTGACTTCGATTATTCGATCTTCAGAAAGTAATACCCATTGAAGGCTATCAAGCGCGGGGAGTCAATTTACAACTGCATTTGGTGTATCAGTTCTATAATTTGCCACTTACTTCTTAAAGATATCCAGACAGATTATTTTCATTAAAACAGGTCAGCAAACGGATAAAAACAGTTCAGAAAAACGCCTCAGCGAAATTGGTCAGCCAGACATAGCGTATTGTCTGTGCATGAATAAATTACAAATCTGTGTAAATGGAGCTCAATGGTTGCCATAATTTTTCCACCTGGCTTAAATGCGTAAATCATTGTAAAAAAAAAGTCAATATGTGTATTGATCAGTCCATCAAGAAAACAGCTGGAGCGCTCCTCTCCCATCTCTGTGGCCTGGGTTTGATACCGACCAATCTTTGGGTTGATTTGGTCGGATGATTCTTGCCTTGCTCCGAGGGTCTTTCTCCGGGTTCTACAGTTTTACCTCTTTAATGAATAGGTCTGCACTGCGTACTTGTGTGGGCGTACGAAACATTTTATTGTTGAATTTTACAGGTCAAGAAAATTAAACTGGGTTGCTTACTGCCAACAGGTTCTTTGTCGGGATACCGTGTTTTTTTGTTTTGTTTTTGTTTTTTTTCCCATTTTACGACTGCCATATTTGTTACAGTATTAGGACAAAAAGGTATAGTTTGCTTGCACGAGTCAATTAGCGACGCCATTACATCATTCTCTACCGATGTTGTGCCTTTTTTGACCAGAAATATGTTGAGCTGTAAATTATCGTTAGAGGAAGGCAGTTTTTCACAGTAATTTCTTTGATTTATTTTATGCTAACTGCAAATTTTGTACTGCATAAAATCCCTGGGTACCGATTTTATCTGAGTAGTTTTCAAAACAACACGTAGTAAATTTAGAAGTAGGTACATTTGAAGGGAACTGTCAACCCAAAATGCCTAGTTTATTATCTGCTTTACCCATGAGAGCTTTTTAAGTATTTTGAGTATTTTAAAGAGGCAGACAGTTCGGGATCTTTTGAAATCCATATAGCCCTAGCGATTACATTTTCTTTTGGACATTTAAGTTCGCTTTCTGCTATCAGGATTTTATCATTTTTAATACTTGCCCCTAACCCTAAACCCTACACTGGCCGAAGTGAATTGCTAATTTGCGGTAGGTGACTTTTATAGTGGCATTTGCTATAAAAATCATCAAGTTGCCTCGGCGAGATACATGTAAGCTTATCTGCAACATATATGTAAAATCCAGAGACTTTGCTTAACTCGCCAAGCATTGCGAAGGATGTGTTGTTGTCTTAATCTAGTCACGAGCGGAGTCTTGTTATCAGTAATCGGATATCCATGTTGTGCAATGTAGGATTTCAATTCTTTCTCCTTCGTTATTATTGTTATTATTAAAGCATGTAGATCTACCACACGCGTCCCTGATTTATTACAGTTGTGTCATCGGCATATTGAAGTAATTTCAACATCATTACTGAGATTCCTATTATACCGATATTTTTGCAAATTGCCATGGCAAACATTTCTGCCGATAGGGTGAATAATGAGAGCCGGCAGCCTTGCCTTAAACCTCTTTGAATCTCAAAAAGTTACTTTCCATTCCATTATTCAGAACAATATGACCGTACTGGGTTTTCGCCCAGTTAATTAACGAAGGACCGACACCGTAGGATCTTAATGTGTCAAGTATGAAGGACCATTCAAGAGAATCAAATGTCTTTTTATAGTCAATAACAAAAAGCAGGCCCGACATATTCGTTTCTGTGGCATATTGGATAATACAATCAATGTGTCTGATATTTTCGCCTATAAATCTGCCTTTCAAAAATCCGATTTGATCATAGCTGCTAAGCTTTGGAAATTACTGGGTTAATTCGGTTTGCAATAGATTTTGCTGTGATTTTGTAATCAGTGTTTAAAAGAGCAATAGGCGTCCAGTTTTTGATGAAGTATAGCTCAGTATCTTGTTTTTGTAATAGGTTTTATCACCCCTCGTCTTTGTGTTACTTAGAGGCAGATCCAGAGTCAAAGGCATAGTTGATGGCCGAGATTAAAAAGGAAGACTAGATATCTTGCTAAAATACTATACTTTGTAGAACTCGGCAGGAAGTCCATCCGTGCCTGGCGTTTTGTCGGACTCCATGTTCTTCAGGGCTTCGAGCTAGAGACCTTCACATAGCGTTTGTTCTTCATTGGTCAAAGAAATGGCGTTAACTACAGAAGAGAATGTTGGGACGTTTTGATGTATAAAGGTTTCAATAGAAAGCCGCACATTTAGATAAGATATCTCTATCTTTGTTGACAAATTCGGTGTCAATTGACTAATTTTTCCTTGATACAGTGCCTTTTTTCGAGATTTATAAAATATCTGGAGTTCTTTTCGCCTTCGTTGTACCATTGCGACTTTGACCTGATGATAGCGCCTTTGGTCCGATTCTCAAAAATATTTACTAGTTCTTTCTTTAAGGTAAAACCTCTTTCTGTAACAATTTGGTATGAGGAATTACTTTCCTTTACTTTTCTGTATTAGTATGGGGCTCCGCTTGACGGTCCTTTGGGCCGCTGGAGCTCCACTATTATTTTTATTGTATCACTCGTAAAGAAAAGAAGTTGGACTTCCCCTATCCATGCTCCTCCCCCTTCCTCAAGTCCAAATACTTCAGACACCGAATACAATAACTGTATGCAATATTCATTCTTAATCCTGTCACACTTGCTTCTTTTATCCATCTGCCACCGAGGGTAATAGTAAATACAAATGACATTTTCCTCTTTACTTTACACGAACACAAGTTCAAAAACTTGGAAACATTCCAGTGGCCGTCAAAAAGAAAAAAAGCAGCACCCAAATGCTCACTTTGTGGACACCCAACCAAAGAATAAAAAAAAGTTTCCACTTCTCACTTGTCGAAAAAATCAGAAACATAATAGTTTTAGCCACGATTAGTAAGGCCCGACCGAATTAAGTTCACGGTATGTTCCCTCGACTGGGTTTTCCGGCTGAATTTAGAATGACCAACACTTGTTTGTAGATCTAAATTCGAATTAAGTTTGACCCAGCGGTCAAGCTTTTCCTGTTTGGATTCACTCAAATTGCAACTTAGTATGTCTCGGGTGAAGTTTGATCTTTGACCTGGGCCTTGCTGTTTCTATTTTCATTGTATAGCATAGCTTTTTACGGCCAGTTTCATGGCAGGAGTTCTGGGTCTCAAGAGGGCATGATCTTTATGATCTCAATACAACAAAACATGTTACAAATTGAATATATTTTGTTACCATATTTTATGTTTTGCTCACACGTTACGCTTTTGTTAATAACCATGCAAATAATATTTCACGCATTCTCTTCATGAAGTTTGAATCCAGTGAATTCTTCATCCTTTAAAAGAGGGAATGCTTTCTGATTTCATAATATGCAAAGGCTGGCATAGAGTTCCTCTTACTGCCTACTAATCCATAAAGCAGTCGAATTCCTGACAGGAAAAAACCTCTCAAAAAAACTGAAAATAAAAAAAGCAGATAAAGTTTTGGCAACATTCCTAGTAACTACTATATGGTTGGGAATAAAAGGCAAGTATTACTTTTAGTGTAGAGTAGAGTATTGGACAACTGCATTAACAAATGCAAGACAACTTCAATCTGAACTGGAATTTAATGGTTCACAAACTGGACTGAGCACAACTGGCCTGCGCATAATGTTTTTAAGCTTAAAATAACTGCAAATGATCAAATTGTTTACAGCAGTTAAAGTTTGTTTACGGTTAGGATTACAGTCACACACATAGCTACACATGGACGCGGAGGTTTTCTGGCGCAGCAATCATTTACCTCAAATCTCGGCTCCGGCCGAGATTTGTTAAAAAACACTGCTACACCCAGGACCCTCTCTGTCGAAGTATGTTTTTTCCCGATTGCATAATGCGCGACAGAAAGTAATAAATGCGATCGAAGAAATATGTGCAATGATTATATACAAAAGTGCGCCATAATTATTTCCTATTGAAGAAATATCTGCACTGGTATATAAACTGAGATGGCAGCCGCAAAATATTCGTCCGATGTTCTGCACAGGTTTCGCGGCCCAATACCGGAGGAGGAAAACAGAAACTTGTCTCAGGCCCCATTTATATGGGCTCGGGTACCCGAGAGAACCCTCCCCCTGAGTTTTCCTGGGTGAGTTAACTTTTCCTTGTGTCGTTGTAAAATTTAAACAACCGTTTATATGAATGACCCCGAGTTGCCTTGGGGAGCGAGACAATTCGGCAGGTAGGGCAACCCTGGCAGGCGGGACAACTTTTCTTCATATAAACACTTTGGCTCCCCTAACCGGGGCAACTCTCGGCGTAGCGAGTCTCACGAAATGCCTAGATTAAGGGATTAAAGCAGAAATTTGTATCAAAGAAGTGAAAAGTGCCTTTGCAAAACCCACTGCGATCGAATGACCGAGGGAAACTCAATGAAGAGAGACATGTGCACATTTGACTATTTAAAAAGGGTTATGAATAATCATGCACGGTCAACTTTGATTCAGCCTTTAGGGAAACCGTTTTCACATATAAACCCTCGCTAAAGTTGCCTCAGGGGGCGGGGTGTCTCTCGTGAACTAGAGACCATATAACGAGGGCCTCGTTACAACCTAAAGTTTATTTGTTTATTTTGGCGTGTTTACATGGGAACGAAGTAATTTTGAAGAATAGCTTCGTGTTTGGAGAATAGATGTATATCAGCAAGAAATGCTAACAATAATGATCTTTGCCAACCTATATATAACCTTGCCAAATGCTAGACAATGGAAAGGAATCGAATCTACGTACGAAGTTCGGAGCGTCGTTGCGGTTTCTCGCGCTTTACTTAAGGATGGTAACTCGTTGTCGCGACTATGACCTAAAGCAGTTCTATACCCAGTTTCTTATCGGTTGTCACGTCGCTAGCGTCAACAAAAACGTCTGTTGCTAAAGGTGCCTACTATCTGGTTAATGACGGTGGAATCTCGATGGCGAGGAAGAGATACGCGAAGGCAAACAACCCACTGGTATCGGACTATGACCCCAGCAAATCGAACAATTACATTGTGTGTCTCGACGCGAACAACCTTTACGGATACTTTTCAGGGAGTTGCTATATATTTTTTTTCAAACTCGGTGCGGCTTAGTGAAAACCAACCGCTACAATAGGTAAACGGATTTACACCACCTGGTGTCAGGTGAGTAGGAAACCCGCCGACAGATTCGTCTAGCCCCAGCGCCTTTTTCATCTCAGTCCGCTCCAATATTTGCTGTCTGAACTGAAAACGTCTATTAATTAGCAGTGACTGGCTATTTAATAAAAGTATGTTGTTGCGCTCTAAATCTCAGTCTTAGTGAACACAGACTACGAAACAAATTTTCTGTTGCCAGCGTTTGGGTATTTTGCCAGAAAAGCTACCCATGCCTTTCTTCCAGCAGTTTCTGCTATTTTATCAGCTTCAGGGGTTTGGATCGAGGGTTGTCCAATACACCCAAACTGAGTCCGATCGACGAAATCCATCAACAACCAGACTCAACGGAAGTCACTGCAGTTCGCGAGAGACTTTGTAAATATACATTAAAGTGGTGTTGTGGCGTGGATTGAAAATGTCGGCAAATGGACTCCATCGGATCCGATGGAGACGGGTTGCCGCGACAAGAGTCCATCGGACTCACCGGAAGTCAGTTCGCGAGAGACTCAGTAAATATACGTTTAAATTGCTCAGCAGTAAAGTCCACTCTAGATCGTGATCTATGCAGTCTTTCAAGTTCCTGTCCAATTGTGTGAGTTGATTTGTAGCCATGGCTGGTGAGTGTTCCGAGAAGCTTGGTTTCGGAATAAACTTTAAGACAACCGGCCTAGACTTAAAGCTATTGTCAGTGTAATGTAACTTTTGGGAACTATATGTAACAATGCGGTTTAATAAAGGGTAATTGGTAAAAAGAATATGAAATCGTTTTGTCTTCTTTTTCTTTTGGGAATAACTAATTTCTGATAAAAGTGCCGTCTATTCTAAAAACCATTAAAGATGAGATGTCAATGTAATGTGATGATTAATGAGTGTGTTACTGATGAAACGAGAAGCGAATGCATTTGGATGTTACTAAAACGAGGAATGGGGAATAGGGAATAGGAAATGGAAATGGGAAATTGAAAAATTGGAAATAAAGTATTGAGATTGTTGTTAATGGCGAATTAAATTTTTACAGCGGCTATTATCACATTTCTGGAAACGTTTTTGCGACAAACGGGAAAGGTGATCTTCCTTTCTCGTTATTTCAGTATACCTGAGTAATTAACTAGAAGATATTGAAAACCTCGTTTACAGCGATCGCGTTTCTTTAGGTCAGCACCAACAATTGGGAACGAGATTGAAATATTGTGAGTATAAGCACCAGCTGAGGTAATGATGAAGAGACTGAAGACCCATGGGAATTCATGAAATGGTATTTTTAGTATCACGCGCAGCGAACAGTTATGCAAGTTACCGCGTGAAACCTGTCAAATTCATTACTTGCGTGGTGGTTCTGCCGTAAGAAAGGAGAGCCGATAATAACCGGGCTTTTTCAGTCAGTTTGGCTACCTTACTAGCTCTCAAAAAAGGCGGTCATTTGCGGAATGAAACAAGGGCAGTGATTTCCCACTCGAAGACACAACTTCTTTAAAGCTCTCATTTTATTAACTTAGAAATGAACATGAAATAACTTTAATTTAACAGTAACATTGGTTTCACATTTTTTTTTCCTGGAGTAGCAAACCCTTAATTAAACTATTTTTAACTCAAATCCAGTACAGGTAATAAGAACACTAATAAACTCGTTTCGGAAAAGATAATTAAATTTGTCTCGGTAATTGAGGACTCAAGGCTGATAAGTGTATGCTGATGTCCATATGGTCACAGCAAATGTAAGAATGATTACCTTTTGATTCAAAAGTATGGTGATGCCAACTCGAGGGCCAACTAAACTGTTTTCGGAAGCCCATGAAATTTGATCATTTTTGACATTTGACCAGCCGCAGTCAACTAAATCCACGCTTTCCTTTCTAAAACGTTTAGCTTTATATAGAGCAAAAAGCTACCGTGTTCAAATCATAATTCTCAGTTCGTACTACAGTATATCTTCCAATACCTTAAAATTTAAAGTGTCTATCCAGCCCATAGGATTTTTATAGTTTTGGTATGTCTATAACCCGTAAATAACTACTCCAAAAATAATTTTTTGATTCCGCCTCGTTTTCCCCAGAAATCGAGCTTTAAAGTTCCCGCTTCTGCCACGCCCAATGAACTTGACCCCGTAGTCGAGGTTTGGTGACGAGTGACGTCACTTCAGGATCGTCGCCAAGCTAGTGCGTGATGATTTGCTTGACAACCAGAGGTTTATACATCTCAGTGGAATCGTTTCATTCGTTTCATCCAAAAACTGTTTGGAAGAACTCTTTAAATTATCGAGAAAGAGAAATTATCGAAGGAAACGAACAGCAGTTGCAGAATCGACTCGACAGAGTTGTGGAAAAAAACACATGGTAAGTTGTTTACATTCTCTGCCATGTCGCCACGGCAGGCTCGAGCGCTCGTTGTTATTTGTTCCGTCACCGCCTGACTTCGTCTTTTAGTCTTGCACGACCCACACAGCCCTTCGTTTGGCTTGACGCATCGCAAGACAGCACAACAGGTTCGCCAGGAATCAGTGATTCAGTTTGACCTGGATCGTAAGTCTGCTGGCTGTCGCTCACGGGGGTAGTAGAAGAACTTGTTGACTCCTCGGCAACTGACAAAACTTCACCAAGTGATGGAGGTGTTCATACAGGAATTGCTTCTCTCAAAATCTACAGAATTACAACAACAAATGTAGCAATGAACATAGACGAAAATACAACTCGTAGTACGTTGGAAACCCGGTTGCAAAATAAGTAATAAAGTTCCAATTCGCCGGCATTTCACACTTATATGAGCTTACAAGACCAAAACAACAAGCATGCACGCTCACCTGGCGACGAGTTTGAAGAGTCAACTCTTCTTCTTCGAACGTATTTCGTTGAAATCTCGGTATCGGAAGGATACCAATCTCATCTTTGATGAAGTGCTCGCTGCTGTTTGAGGCCGCCAAAACAATGCCGTCGGGCAAAGTCTTCTGGAGCAAAGTGACATGAGCAGACAGCTGAGGATGCAGTCGCTGTCAAATTCGCACGCTTTAACTTCACGAAGTCAGCCCATTTTTTCCTTCTAACTTTCGCTTAACTTCGATGATCTCCAAAAAATGGAATCTTGTGCAAAGCATCTATCGTGCATATTTCCAGAATCTTTCCGAGCACAAAATCCCCTCACAATTACTGCAAAATATATGACAGAACGAGCGGGAAGATTTGGGGCTTCCTGACATGACGTCACAGCCCGCTCTTGGACCCAGACTCTTTCATGTGTTGACTCTCGGTCAAGTTCATTGAGCGTGACCGAAGCGAGAACTTTAAAGCTCGATTTCGGGGGAAAAACGAAGCGGAATCCCAAAATTCTTTTTGGAATAGTTATTTATGGGTTATAGAGTTACCAAATCCATAAAAATCTATGGGCTGGATAGGCACTTTAAAGCACTTGTACTCTCGCTTTCCCATATAGGTTCTGAATCACTAGAGTTGACGTTGTCTTCGACATCCTTAACAGTCGTAACGTTAGAGTCGCTAAAACATCAAAAGTAAAGATCGAGTAAATTTGTTAGTAGTGCATTATAGTCATTATATTTGAACCGGTTACGTCGGTGTAAATTAATCTGTGTCGGACTAACTTGACTCATGTGAAGTATGGCTCCTGAACCGTGCCGAAGTCTTGAGCTCGAGTTTCGCGCTCAACTAGAAGTTTGTATTAGTACTCAAAAGTGAGACGAAGAGCAATAAAACTGACCAAAATACTCTTATCTTCCATGCTGGTCATACCGCCGAGCTGAAATCCACGTACGTCAAAGAGAAAAGTATTTCCGACGATGCGCCAGGAGATGCATCCACTCCCATTCCTTATTCCCCATTCCCCGTTTTAGTAACATCCAATGCATTTGTTGAAAATTAATTTTCACAGCTTGGTCAAGCGATAAAACGAAAAAAAAATTGGTCGCAAGCCGATCAATGTAAGATCTGCCAGTGGCTTTTAAAATTCCGTATTGTTCTGAATATACCGCGAGTTTTGACACAATGTTCGGCAATGTTACCCAATACCACACTAATAGTTTAATAATATCCGGTAAAAAAGGTTGTCATGATTCTGTTTAACAATCACTTCGGATTCTATTGATTCTCGAAAAATTTGTACGGTTCTCCGGTCGCTTAAGTGTTAAATCAGAGAATGGTATTAAAATAGGGTCTGCGGTCTATCAAGTCCATTATGTCCTTGTGTATTTCCTGTTAGATGGATTGTCCAAAATGATTTTGTTCTTATCCGACTAATTTCCGAATCGAGAATAGTACAAAAGAGTCAGGCAATCCAGCATCCATCTCTATAGTTTGTTTTCAGCACGACTCTACGACTCTACCTTGTATCGATTGTTTCGTTTATCAGTTACCCGATTTTTTTAGCCTGCGTAGCTGGCGGAAGTGGGTGCGCGCGCGAAAACTTTTTTGTGGCGAAGCTAACTCCCTACGCCCGCGAGGGAATTTTCGCGAGCGGCGAAGCCGCAAGCGAAATTCAACTAGAGTCCTCCCCATTCTTCTCGCGACCTGCGCGGCTTTTTGCACTCGCGTTCGGGACCGAAGTTCGCGCGGGTACCCACTCCCGCCGGCTACGCAGGCTAGATTTTTTTGGTTTCTTAGATTTAATTTTCCGGCGGCTTATTTATCTAAAAAATTTTAAGACGCCTTCCTGGTTTATTCAAAACGACTACCATTCACATATATGTTTCTAAAAGACCGAAATCACAAGACCTTTCAAAGCGTGCTCAACGAAACTAAATCATTATTATCCTTAGTTATAATCGTGACTAGAAGCTCAAATTTAAAATCTCAAGACTAGCTATGTATTAATTGACTGAATTTAGCGAATGCAGTTCCTACAGTTTTCCTTACTAATTTGAAGCGTTCCTCTATAAGTTCGTGACGTTTTTGTATCAAAAGCTATATGAATACTTCCACTCGATTTCGTTGATTTCTTGATTATGTCAGTCTGTTTAGCTGATTCCGTAAGTGTTCGTCTCTTTATACTAAATGTTTATGAAAGAAAAGAAGCTCAGCGATAGCTATGTGAAAAGTACTCTGCGGCGCGGATCGCTCTCAGTCTCGATCACGGTCACGGTTTTCATATGATCGGCGCCATAACGTCGATACAATCATACAGGTACTTTAAGAACGACGTATATTTCATGTGTAGCGCGCTTGTTTCACCTCTTAGCTTTAAGAACAACGAAAGTTACATGCGCATGGCTTAAGCTTTAAGGTGGCTCGATAGTCAAGGAATTATATAAGAATCTCAAGATTTTGTTTAACACTTGAGAAGGCATGCATGTCCAATACTGTCGAGTAGATTCCATCGGAAAAGAGAACTTTCTATTCGTTGTCGATCGGAAAATTGCATCTCATTAGCTGTAAGCTGGCTATAAACCCTTTCGAATCGATCGATTCGTCAGATTCGCCGAATAGACACGACCCGAAACCTTGATGTTGTCGATCGGAAACTCGCATCTCATTAGTAACAACATACCCCGCAGTCTATTTATAACGAAAGCACTGGGAATATTCCTCGTTCTAAAACGTTGTCGATTCGACCGATTCGTTCGATTCGTCGAATGGACACGACCCGAAACTTAACTGTTGTCGATCGGAAAATCGCATCTCTTTACTGACAATGGACCCTGCGGTTCAACGTTGTCGATTCGACCGATTCGTTCGATTCGTCGAATGGACACGACCCGAAACTTAACTGTTGTCGATCGGAAACTCGCATCTCATTACTGACAATAGACCCGGCGGTTCAACG
>Ga0126337_10002226_pt1 | contig 12210 bp, 8 predicted proteins | sample DipCmetagenome_FD_92527 | JGI IMG/M metagenome (GOLD analysis project Ga0126337, IMG submission 92527) | Coral microbial communities from La Bocana,Puerto Morelos, Mexico - Diploria C A metagenome | ecosystem: Host-associated > Invertebrates > Cnidaria > Coral | place: La Bocana,Puerto Morelos... | reverse complement strand
TCTAAATGACAATTTATTTTTCTTATTTAGCAGTCACTGTTCAACGCTTACTTCTTAAAAGACCTCACGGCTAAAAATACTAAGAGCAACACCGCCGAAAGTCTCAAGTTTTATTTATGGAAATGTTGCTGAAAAAGTCGGCAATTTGGGATTGAAGTTATTTTTCACAATAACTTTTTCGACGAAAATGTGACCACAGCAAACTGCAAAAGGCCGGGACGTCGAAACAATCGAAAATCCCTTCAGAAACGGTGATAAAAGCGTTTTAATGAATGTTATATATAATTTAGAACTTAAGGTTGGCGTTTTGAAGTTAACCAAATTACAACTCAACACTGATGATTGTCAAGAAAAGATCTTGTCTTTATTTTGTGCCTCTGTACATTGTTAACATCGGAGAAAAAGTACTCCAGTCGCAATTGTTTCGACAATGTAAATTTGAAGCTGTTCACCTGTATCAATACAATAATGCATATAATGCAAACTCTGGAACAACATACTTTAGTAAATGAATTAATAAAAAGACTATTTATGAAAAATTATCAAGAGCACAGCGACAAACATCAACCACGAATCGATTTTTATGAGAAATATGAAAACAAGACACTAAACAGTACTCTTGCCCAAGCAACTTTAGTTTTAATTAACAGAGACATTCCTAATGACTGCTTTCATTTAATTTTCAATTTCCTTTCTGCTCGTGACCAGTCAGTCAAATTTTCGACATGTCTAGTTCCTATTTAATCTAATCTCAAGTCTCCCATATAAAAAGTAGCAACTACTGTACTGCAAAATGAAATTTTCCCAAAGAGTTTCACCGAAAATTATGCAAACCCCACAGGTAGAACTTTGTTTATTCCATTTATTTAAAACATCACTACATCGTTCAGAATAAAAAATGATGAAATTGCAAAAAAATGTTCAGGAATAGAACGATAGAATAGAACCTCACAGGTAGAATCTTGTTTATGCCATTTATTTAAAACATCACTTTCGCTCAGAAAAAAAAACAATGGAATTAGAAACAAAATGTTCAGGAATAGAACGATGTTCAGAACAGGTTTAGAGGATTCTCAGCCACACTGGGGCAAGACTGATTACCGTCGGTCGTGCAGTACAACAAAAAAAGCCGAAAATGTTGTACTTAAATTAAACGAGACGCCTTGAAAATCATTAACATCGATACCCAGCTTGAAAAACTGGTCTTTCACAGTCGCAAAAATTAACACACGCAAAATAAGAAATATCCAAAATTAGACTTCAACTTAAATTTTGCGCACTCGGTATGTAGTTTCGCTGAACAGTATCATCTCTAGAAAGAATTGCAAAAGTGGCAATTTTGTGACGGGGAACCGTTTATAAACGTACAAAAGACTTTGGTCGTCGAAATGTAACATGAATCACAATGGTTTATTCATATCATGTAATACAGAGCCTGAATAACGGTCTATTGGACACAAAACACATTTTAAGAAGTAAGTACGTAAGAGTAGCTTTGCCCGGCTGTTGTGAAACTTAATAACTGTTGTAAGAAGCTCTGCTGTTACCAAAAAATATTAAATAAGATGGAAATGTGGCAATTAGGAAAGTACGAGTTACCGTGTCTCTTGCTAAAGGCAAGAGCTAGGTCTTATGTTTATAATGAAACGAAGTCACCGTGGTACATTTCAGGTGAATAACAGTACCTTAATTCATATTTCACCGGTATTGATCACCTAGAAGTCAGCAATATGAAGAAAACACCTTTAACCGAGAACTTCTGAATTTGTGAGTAGTTAATATTTACAAGCAGAATAACTGATGTTCGTGTCATGGAATAGCCTAGAACGACAATGTGCTCACTGGCACCCAATAGTGGTCATAAATTAGTGAACAAAAGATTACATTATTTGTTTAGCGACTGACATAAATACAGGTGTTTTGTAAAGTGTTCTTCGGCTACGCCTCCGGTGGTGGGACAACAGTTACCTCTTTCTCATCTTGGGTTACGTATACTTGAATTAAATGCTACTGTTGGAGCCAAGTTTTGTCTAATCGGTTCTATTGCTCTGCGAAGACTTAATTGCCCGAACAAATCCTAGCCTTCTTGCAGCCAGAGAGTTTCCCCAGGTTTCAGAATAGTGCTTGTGCGGCAAAACAACATATTGTTACCGCTCTTCGTAGAATAGTAATAGCGCGATTATCGGGAGACATTAAGAGTAGTCCCGAACGGAATGCAACCTTTTTGTCATAATAACGAAAGAAAGCCAAAGTAAGTTAAAACGCAAATAAAAAATAAATCAAAGATAAATAAAAAATAAATAAATAAACAAATAAATAAAAAATAAATAAAGAATCAAGCAAACTGGCAGCCACTGTCTAACTGGAATTAGCCTAGTCAGAGTGAATTTTCTAAAGGCTATCAGCCCTTTGGAGTACTGAAACTATGATGCAAAGCCCATGTAAAATGATCAGGTCAGTTCGTAGTTATTCATGAACGAAGCTCTCCAGAGGAAAATGAACCAATAAAAAATCTGGCTAACTGATGGATGGTGGAGATTCTCTGTTCAAGAACAATGTTGATTCGCAGTCAGACTCGCCCTGCCAGCACAGTCTATTGTAAAACTCTGGCATCCAAAGATACGAAGACTTGACATAAAAGCATCGAGATGACCAGCCAGGTTGAAAACTGTTGTCAACGAAGACATCCCTTAACTAGGAGATTTGGTGAACGAGGTATCAATGTTATTTACAATCTTGAACAGAATAAAAAAAAACAATTAACCCTCATCCCTCCAAAGCAAGGATTAACGCCCTAAGAAGCATAAACGCGCCATTTTGGCATCATTGAAATGGAGGAGAGGGTGGTCCAAATGTTCTATATATTTTGTCCAAGATTGTAGCTTGTGTGAACCTGCAGGGCATTATGGGCATTGATTATTGGTTTTAGTGACAGACTCTTGAGTCACATTCACAGTTTTGCCTTTCTGAACTATTTATTTTTAAATCTAACCGTGACGTAATTTCTGTGTTTTTTTCTAATACCGCAGAGTAATTTTGAGTCAAATGAGCAATGCGTTCCATTACATTACGTTACATTACGTTTATTATGTCGGCCAGGAGGTCCAATGTTGACCGTCAAGACCAGAAATTAAGAAAGAGACGAAGAATTTAGAGAAAATAAAAAGTAAAGTCGCTACCTGAATTACTTTGAAAGGAAGATATTTATTGAGTTGTTGTTGGTTTAGCTCAACATGTTCAGGTATTAGCGTAGTTTTAAAATTGCTCGCTTAGAAAAGTCTCAAGCTGAGGTCAGAGGAATGCAACGAGAGAATTTGCCAATATTTCTTGAATAGAAATTCCAACAGTAAACAGTTTACAGAAAGTCCGTTAACCATGATAACCACCTATAAATCTGTATTATTGTATTAAATGAAGTTATTATTATTATTGTAATGATAACTACTTACGTAGTTAATGATTGTAATAATAACTACCTACGTTACTGACTTGCTTTTTATGGAATACCCTAGAGCAACAATGCGCTCGCTGGTAGGTAGTAACGGTAGGTAAACGAAAGGCTAGGTAAACGCTAGGTAAACGAAAGAGAAGGATTAATCTAGCATTAAATACTGTTGTTTTGTAATTTGTTCTTCGGTCTTACGTCCCCAAGAATGGGACACCAGATACCACTATCCCGTCTTGAGTTACGTTTTGGATTAAAACTCTTTTCCACTCCTTACGAACTAGCAGCAAATTTTCTCGTCACAAAGCCAAACTGTTACCGGCCAAACATTGATTATTCCGTGTAGCCTTAAAAGTAAGACACATGATTTAACAAAACATGATACCTTGATACATGATACCATGCGCTACCTTCTTTTTCACATTAATACAACAACAACAACAACAAAAAATACTTTTCGGTTCTTGTAGTATTTCATATTGCCGTTGAACTGCTGCAAGATGCAATCGAACGATCGTTTCTCGAACCAGTGATGGAAATGTTTTCTTGCACTTCTCTCCTATGCATCGCTAACTCGTTGTTTCTGCCTGCGCGAAGATTGTGTCTCCTGCATCTCAGCATTCTAGAGAATTCATTTCGATAATTTGTGTTAAATACCGCATACACTATTGGATTGCAGGCGCTGTTGGAGTAGATGAACCACTGAGTTGACATGATGGCTGAAACAATAGAGTAGGTCATCTCAGGTTCCCCAAAGTCCATGTAGAGGAATAAAATGTGATATGGCAGCCAACACACAGCGAATAAGACAACGACAATCACAAGCATGCTGACAATCCGTTTTTGACGCTGTTGAGAGACTTAAAGTGGTACAAAAATCTGAGTGTCGAATAGATGCAACTGTCTGCGTGTAAATAACACTCTACTCATACACCTTACTGACTATCATTAAGCAATACAATAGTTTTTCCCCGTTTATATAACTTCATCTAAACACGAGAGGGTTAGGAGAATTTGACACAGGTATGCAAACCCAAGATGCATCATATTACTTTCATAAGATATTTCTCAAAAAATACGTGCGAGTCTTAAACGCCACAACCGTATTAGCATACTTTCATATAAACACCCCTATCGACCAATATGCGCGTCTATAATTTTATAACCTGTATTGTTGTTGTTACTAAAAATATCCTACTCATACGTAGATACTAGTGTCTACATGCATCTGCGTGACCTTAAATTTAAAATGGGTAGCGCAAGCTTGGAATCGGTAGACCAATTTGTGGTAAAACAAAATCCGAAATGATATCAAAATACATTGAGGCATTAGAATTCGGAGGTAAAAATGTGCGCCGGGCGCCAAGCCTAACCGAAGAAAGTTACAATCGTTTAGAAGGACAATCGACATTCCTGCCCTCATTACAGGTCAAAGCAGGAATTTTTAGAGGCATCAAGCCCCTTAAGCGCGCGCACATTTGCTCTATCAAAAGTACACTCTGCTGTCAAGTACCAACTATAGCATAGACTGCCATGTTTTACATGGTATACGTCGGTAAAATCGCACGACCATGTCACACCAACTAAAATAATTATGATGTTCTAAAGCTCTCTAAAAAATAATGTTTTTGGTGTCTTTGCCAAATTTAATATAGTCTTGGCAGCACCTCACGTTGCTGGGCAACGTTTTAAATAAAAAATAAACAAAATGCCTAATTCATAAAAATTGAAAAATACTCAACACTAAAACGAATCTAATTGTTTACTCGATAATTACCGTTGGTTTGGTCATATTAATAGGACCTGTCAATTTTCAGCAATCAGAATTCTGCATACGTGGGCAGTACGCCGCGCGCTGTAGTCGGAAAACAGGCCTTCCGAGGAGGCTCCACCAGCTCGCTTCGTTCGCGCATGCACTCATTTCTGGCGGCTTTGCTCATCGACTTTGCTCGCACTATAGCAAGCAAGCAATCTTTCATTTCATACCCTTGAAATGATTCAGTTAATTCGTTTGATTCTTTGGGAAGGTACTAAATGTAGGTTTCTAGAGGTTGTTTGCTAGAACTATAGCATTTCTTTTGAAAACGCAGATGGAAACAAATGGTCTTCTTAGCAGACGTAATTTCGTACTAAACAAAGGCTGAGACCGTTTTGTCTTCAAACATCACGGACAAGGTGTGCTCAGTCACTCACTAAACTTCCCACGGTGTTTCGTAAGGTGTTTCAAAGAGAAGAATACAACAAAGACAACACTTTAAACAGCAAAAGCTCAGAGAAGTTTTAACATCGTGTCTAATCAGAACAACTCTGCGTGGGGCAAAAGGATTGGGAACTGGTCAAAGCCACTTTTAGTTTCCTATAATCTCTAGTAGCTTTGCATTCCTGAACTTTGTTTTAACGAGAAAATATATTATAAATAAAACAAAACAAAAACTCGTTGAAACCTCAAATGTTTTATATTAAAGGAAAATTACGGTAGGTATGTCATTGTTCTCAACAACAATAAAGCTCTTAATGTTTGTTATTAAAACCTCTGAGAAAAAAATAAAACAAAGCAACATTACAACACAAACCTAATTACCTTTCTGGGAGTTTTTGAGACTCCAAAGTTTCCGTATTATAAGAGAATAAAGAAGACAAATGGCTGCAAGCGGTGTAAAATAGAGGAGGACTGCTACTAGTAATGTATACATTTTCCTTGATGAGGTATCCGGCCAGATTTCGACGCACAAGTCTTTACCATTGGCGCCCTGGATTATATGGGAAAATAGCAACAACGGGAAGGGCAAAGCCGTGGACAAAATCCAGATTAAGGCAACACACATATATGCGTGATGAAGTTTGGTGTTGGGCCGCTGGTATAAAACACACATCTTGAAACGATCTGCTGCCACTGCTATCAGGGTTCCTACGGATGCAGACAACGACACCCCTTGAAAGGAAGAAAGAAACTTACACATGAGTTCACCGAACGGCCAATACCCTAAGTGTCCCAGGGTCGTGACCATAGGGACGTTAAGAATGCAAATCAGAAAATCAGCCACGGCTAGGTTTGTAATGAAGACGTTAGTGACCGTTTTCATGTGCGGCCGCCTGATTGTTAGAATCACCAGCAGGTTTCCACCGACGCCGAAAACAAAGATCACGGCATATGCTAACAAACGGAGTGTGGCCAGCTCTCGCGGTTCACTGTCGTGTTCTGAAGGCGGTGAAGTAGTGCAGTTGGAAGGCAAAGAAGCGTTATAGATTGCAAAACAATTTAGTGCTGACATGTCGATGAGCTTCCTACAAGAACTGTTTGCAGAATGAGCAAAGTTCGCATCGTGCCATTTACGCTTTATGACGTTTTGCGTTACCAAAGTGACGCGCGCGCTTTGTATTATTCCACTTGACATTTCAAAATCGACAATAACAGATAAAGGATGCACAGCAAAATCTCGAGATTTAACATATGCTAGAAAAGCTTTGTGTTAGACAGAAGTTAAAATGCATTAATTTTCATGCACAAGTCCGTGAGTTTAGGCCTAACGAAGTATTTTTTTCTCACTTTGTAAGATTATTTGGTTTTTCGTACTGTTTTTCCAATGGTTTCCTGCAAATCCTGTTTTTCTTTTTTGCTTTTGCTTTTGCGTGATATCCCAGCTAGAATTTAAAGCCGAGGTTATGATAGATTGACCTATATCTTTTATTCGAAAGTGGGTGGCCGGAAAAATGACAAATCTTCAGTAAACACTTCGGCCCAAGGTTTAATTTGGCTGGGGCTTGTTTGAATTCGTAATGCATCTTTGAAAAATTCTTGAATTGGCTTAGAATAATAAAGAAATTATAGTGACCTGAAAACACCGTTTGAAGGACACATTAAACTGCTTCGCCTTATTGAATCATGTATAGTAGTTTAAAGACAAAAATCAATTATTCTTCTAATTATTGCTTTTTGATTTATAAGGCTACATTTCGGATACATGGTTTTTTTGTTCCTACTACATACTGACATCTCCTACCAAGCAAAGTCGAACTTCTCACATACAATCTGGTGTATTTATTTAGCGTATTTCACTAGTTATTCCTACTTACTAGCGTTAGATTTTTCTTACTGTATCTTACCCCTCCCCATCTTCACTAATTGTTTCAAATTTTTGTAATTGAACAGGAAGTGGAGGAATTATATATGTACAAAGAGTCAAGGACTGAAAGAATCATCTACCTTACTCTAATCAAAGAAAATCATGCAATTTATACTGCAAAGACAGCAAACTGTTCGAGTACTATATTGGTCGATAATATTGATGGTTTTCTTCTATTAATTTCCGTGTAAGACAAATTGTGTTATGTACAAGTCACGTATTTCCGAGGATTGATAACTTCATAATTAAATAAACCTTTAAAAGTATTTGCGAGATAAATTAAATGAGTAAACGGCTTTTTTTAAGACTAGATGAATAAGTTCGTTCCTTTAATTTTCTGATCGCTTTTGCAAGACTATCCTTTGGAGTAGATGGTATGTCAAAGGGAGCGACGCTCCAAATGCCGAAATTTCGCGAGATAGTTGGGCGTTTGGGAATACTGAGGGTTCTTTTTGTAAGGTTTTCCTATGATTTTGAGCAGTGATTAAAGTCTTAAAGCAAAGGACATTGCCATTTTTTGAATGACAGAAAAGGAAATAAAGATAGCCACTTTAGAAAGGTTTTGATTAAAAGGAAAACAAAGTCGGAAGAAGGCTTAATTAAGGGAAATTCTACCTCGCGGCTGTCTCGTTTACAGGAAACAACTGAAGTGGACAGACGAAATAAGATAGTTCCAGTAATAAACAGTTTTTCCATGGTAATCCAAACACTGGCTGAAAATCTCGCAAACTACTCAATTTAATCTTGATTCTAATTTTGTTCCCAAAATGTGAATTCGAAGGTTTTTCAACATGGACTCGATGTTTTCCATCTTCAACAATGTGACGAACGATACAAAAAACGCAACAGAAATTGGGCCAACGTCGGCACCAAATGAACCAGCGGGAATGGTTGAAAAACCCTTCTACAAATGGTTCCGCGTCGCAGCATACAGCTTCGTCTGGCTGAGCGGAGTGTTTGGTAACCTCATGGTTATCTTCGCCAGTCGTAAACCAGGCATGATTACAGTGAGCAACATTCTCATAGCAAACCTAGCAGTGGCAGATTTCGCTGTCTCACTCATCAACATTCCCACCGTTGTTGTTTACGGTCATCTGGTGTACTGGCCATTTGGCAGTTTTCTTTGCAAGCTCATTCCATTCCTGCAAGGCTTGACGTTATCTGCTTCAGCTGGAACATTAGTAGCCATAGCTGTAGAACGATACTGGCAAATTGTTCGATACACGAAGCGAAAGCCTAAAGTCAGAGAAGCTTACCAAGCCGCTGTAGTCATTTGGGCGTCATCCATTTTCGTCCCTCTTCCGCTGGCGGTGTTCAGTAAGATCACAATGTCGAAACAAAGAGAAGAAGAATTCGCGATCTGCATCGAGGAATGGCCAAATCAGAAAATAAGGCAGGCTTATACAACGCTGTTGTTCTTGCTGATGTACTTCCTTCCCTTGCTGCTTATCTGTGGTCTTTATGTACAGATAAGTCGCTTCTTGAAGAACCTGCCGCAAAGTCGACGAGGTGCGTACAAATGCTTCTTGTTTCAATTTACTCTTAAACTAAACAAATTGCGGAATCAGGTATATGTGTTTGTTTAATGAAAGGCTTTCTTTGTTTATGAAATACATGTTTACATAACAGTTAAGTTTATTTTCTAAATACTACTGCTACAGAGAGAAGATAAAGAATACCAACTGATATGAAAAGAACAGAATTCCAAAACAAAGAGAATGTTAACACAAAAAGACAACCAAAACAAAAAATACAAAAAAAAGACCAAACCAAAGCATAAAAAAATACCAGATAAAGACGACCAAAACATAAAGATATCCAAAACATAAAAAATACCAAAGAAAAAAAATATAAAAAAAACAAAAAGAACGCCAAAGCAGTCTTCACCGACTTCATCTCATCTAAGATCGGTTAGGTCTTCCTCATTTTTATTAAAAGGGTGGAAAAATACTGTTGGAAATGCAAAGGAACTATTGCTATAAGCGGAAACATATTTCAACTTTGCTTTAAACACGCGGCGTGCAGTATCCTCGGAGACCCAGAGGCTGCTAGCCGGGACAATCAGAAATTTTTGGGCGAGAGATTTTTCCGAGAGAGATATTTTTACTTCAAGCGCGGAAGAGCCCCTCTTCCGTGTTTAAAGTGAACTGTCGCTCGAAAATATATCTTGCCTGAAAGTATCGCATCGTCCCGGCTAGCAGCCCCTGGGTCTTTGAGGATGGGCCTTTAGATACTCAAGCCATATCATGCAAAAAAAAAGTAGCGGGCATGATGGAACGACTGGAAGTTAATATGTCATTTCCTATCAAATTAATATTTGTATTTATTCTGGATGATCGATCTATGTTCCAAAAACCACTTCTGCCTATATGTTCACCTCAAAACTTGTGAAACGCGTTGAAACGCCATTGCGCATTGTCTTGACAAAACAAAGGAATCTTGGTGAAAATAACGAGTCCCCAGTTTTGTCCTACACTACTAGTGATCCCTCTTTCACTCCGTCGTGCGTGACGCGAGCTCCTGAGGGCGAGAAGCACACAGCCATTAGTTTCCTCGTGGTTTATTTGTTGTCTCGCTCGACGGACTAAGCGAAAGAGGGACTACTTCTAATCCATTTTTGTCCTAGCTTTGCAACGCATCTTTCTGACACTTATTCCAGATTTGTTAACAACATTTGAAGAAATTTAAAACGAGTTCATGTTTACGCTCAGTAAGATACAGACTCCTTAAACTTCATCGTAGTTCGTTTGTCACGAGGACTTATGCAAATGATGAGCAAAATTGACAGCAAATTTAAAAGTGTTCAAAAATTGTATTCAAAATTGTGTTCTGTACAGATCGAATTTTGACAAGCTTTGTGTGTTGTTCAGATTCAAGTGCGGAAACAAATACTATAGCGGCATAAACAATCTCGTTTCCAGCCTCTCTCATCTTCCCGCCCTCCCAATTCAAGAGGGGGCGAGAAGGTGAGAGACCCCGGGTGCGAGATTGAAATTTGTCTACTTTACTGATATCTTGCTTGTGCGATTATTTTTTGTCAAAAGTCATAGCTTTAATTTATTGCGACATTTTCGCTTAATTCGTGACACAAAGGTGTTGGCACAAAAAATTCTCCTTTTAGTGTACCCAATTTATGTCTCATTTCAGTAACCACCCGAGTTCAAGGGAAGACAATCCGAATGCTGATAATTGTCGTGGTGTTGTTCGGCTTCTGCTGGTTACCATACCATATTGTTTACATGTACCTTGACTTCAGTCAGTCGCAATACACCCAAGCTATCACCTCACTAGTCCTGATTGTTCAGTGGCTGATTTTCGCGAACAGCGCCTGCAATCCCGTTGTGTATGCAGTCTTCAACGTCAACTTCAGGCGAGAGTTCTTTGCGATGTTTTCCAGACAGCAACCGGGACGTAGGCAAAATAATGAGCGAGTGCCGGTACGCGTCCAAGCAGTGCAAAGCGCCGTGTAAATGTGTTACCGACTTCCTTGGGCTACAATACAAAAGACTCAACGTAACAGAAGATTTCACTTAATAAGAAAAATGTTATTTCTATTTATGTTAGCTAAATATTAAATGTTTTACTATGTAAATTCTTAATAAGAACAATTCAGCGAAGATTCACATTATAAATATGTTTACGCTCAATTTAGAAACATTCAGACTACAATGTGAATCACGAATATAATTGTAATTGTAATTTCCCGAAGTTCGCGGGCTTAATTTACAGTCTTGCCACATGGCCACCATGCTTGGTGATGTTTTGCAATTATACTTGATACTTGATTACTCTCTGGTGATAAATTAGGATTCGCTTTTCTGTTCAATGTTCAGTATTTTTTCCTCATGAAGATCTTATGGCATTTTTGCAGTTATCATTTCATAGAATGAAGCCGAAATATGTTGAAGCCTGTCGCCACAAACGGCGACCTATTTAATATAACTAATTCCAAGTTCCCGTATGAAAAAATTAAAGCCCGTTACCTCGAGTTCTACCCATTTATGTTTATAAGTTATAAAATCCCTCAGTGTTCTCCGGCCAGGAAAGATATGAAAAAAGTTCAATGAGAAATCTGTTTTTCAAAAGAAGAGGGGGGCGCTCGCGTTACTGCAGTATTGGACAAGTTTTCTTACTTCGATAATTTTAATCTTGAAATGCGTTATTGCGAACCTGCGGACTGCGGTCTTTTTGGTCGGTATTTAAATACGTTTTCCGAGCCTTTTCCAGTTTCTGATTGAACATTCCCAATGCAATTTAGCTCTCATGCATGGTAACGATAAACTTCAATTCCTGCAATTTAAAGTAGAATATCGCAATTGTAAAACATAGGGTAAGTTAATTTTGTTAATTACAAGCCAACAAGCCTAAGGATGTTACTTATTTTGTCCTGAATCGAAGATTACCGGACTTCACGTTCTTTAACAAATTCTTAATTGTGATGTCGTATTATTTGCTCTAAAATTTAACATAGAGAAAATTGTCTTAGAGTATTGCGATATTTGCCGAATTTTTTGGTGATATTGTGATGTTCAGAGCTCGCCAATGTCCTCCTCGAAAAAGACATCCGGGAGATCATGATGAGATCCAATTAAAATCAAGCACCAAGTTGCTCTCTATTATTATTATTATTATTATTATTAT
>Ga0126337_10002225_pt1 | contig 12210 bp, 10 predicted proteins | sample DipCmetagenome_FD_92527 | JGI IMG/M metagenome (GOLD analysis project Ga0126337, IMG submission 92527) | Coral microbial communities from La Bocana,Puerto Morelos, Mexico - Diploria C A metagenome | ecosystem: Host-associated > Invertebrates > Cnidaria > Coral | place: La Bocana,Puerto Morelos... | reverse complement strand
GGGATCCTTCTCTTTGGGATGAAGACTGTGAGGAGACACCCCCAAGGGATCCTACGGATGGAGTTACCACTACTTCTGGGACAGCAGAAGCAAAGGCGAAGGCAAAGGCAAGAGCTATCAAGGCTAGCCCCAAGGCAAAGGCAAGAGCTACCAAGGTTAGTCCCAAAGCAAAGGCAAGAGCTACCAAGGTTAGTCCCAAAGCAAAGGCGAAGGCTACCAAGGTTAGCCCCAAGGCAAAGGGGAAGGCTACCAAGGCTAGTCCCAAGGCAAAGGGGAAGGCTAGGAAGTCAACAGGTGAGTCTGCACGTTCCACTCCTTCGCCTCAACAGCCGCCAGCCAGGAAGCGAAAGACCAGTCAGCAGGATGCCAAGGGTGATGAACAACCACCCACAGCCCCCCCAGCCACCAAACCCAAGAGGAGGGAATCCTTACCTGCTTTCTCTTTCTGTGAACTTGTTGCTTATTGGTCCCGTGGAGCTGTTGCCATTAAGATCCCCACTGGTACGGGAGTTTCTGGAAAGGCCCAGGCCAGGTCTAGGATGTTATCCTTTGGGTGTACCATGTATTATATATCCCTCGCCCACTAAACCATGGATAATGAACATGAATAGAAAATTCATCAAAGATCATCCTGGAAATTCTGATTGACTCAAAGTTGGTGGGGGATACTGCCACTTTTTTCCATTGAGTTTGCCTTCATTTGTTGCAACCCTGCCTTTGAAAGCTTTAGCTTGTGTAGCATTCCCGGGGGTTTTCTTATGGAGGTGTACTACTTGACTGCACCCGGGTTGCAGACGAAGGATCTTCTGGAACCAATTCAGCGAATCGTAGCTCATCAAAATTACCTGAGTGCAAAGCAGCATTTACTTTAGAACTTGGGTTTTTATTCTGTTTGGGTTTTGTGATGTTCTACATCTTGGATTGGCAAAATCTGATGGAAGTTTGATTACCATTCATGATGCCAGTAGTCATGATGATTTTAATGATCACTTTGAAACTATCCTTGGGGATCTCCCAAACACATCTTACAATTTCTCCCCACCATTCTCTTAGGCGAAGCTGATTGATCAACATCGTGGAGACTATAGGCACAAGGAGGTTGAGGAGGCTTTCTGCCAGCTGAAACAGTCTTTGAGGCTGAAACAGTCTTTGAGGTCCTGAGTAGCCCTAGGGTGGAAATCAATTTTAATGTTTTTCGTGGCTGACAATCTCCATGTGGTGTGAAATCAAACGATATCTTATTCCTTAGCATGGTTTTCCAAATCGTTTTATTTGTTACTGAAACCCTCTCGCTTTGAAAAAGACGAAAACTGAGTTTCAGATCTCATATAGAGCATTTTTCTGGAGTGTTGTCACGTTTGCCATGGAAAGGGGTATTAGTGATGATCATGGGGTGGCCTGAAATTGGTCCTACCTTGATCGCTCCAAATAATTACTGGGGGTGGTTTGGTAGTATGTGAGGGCATTTTCTTTAGAACCGCAAGATTTGCAACGTGCGGTATGGAAGGGCCCTGCAATTGAACCTGTGCCTAGAGAAATGCATCTCTGAGCTGGGATGGAAGAAGAAATTGTTGCCTAGTGCATTTTCTTTTCAAGTACACCCCCTAGAATTATCTTGGCACTGTCTTGGGCCCGCATCCCAAATACAATTGGGTTACATTATGGCCTTCCATAGGTAAATAATTTCTTTTCAAGTGCCATGTAAATTTTAGGGGGGGTATCACGAGTGCGAAAAGCAAAAGATCACCCATTGAATTGCAATGCGCAGAAACAGCTTGTGCTAGACCCCCTTCAACCTATATTAATGTTCTTTGTTCTTCTTCTGAGGCCTTAGTCTTTGCCCGGCTTCAAAGGCAACGGCTTTCAGAGCAACGTGGACCCGACCCAATTAGAAAAACCTCCAACACTTGAACTTGAACTTGTGAAGGTTTCATATTGTTTCTGTGCTTTGGACACCTTAGCATGTGCAAACACATCTTGCATTTGAAGCTATATAATCGAAAAGGTTTGGCTGAGGGTGAAACCGGTGAACAGTCCGGCATATAGCTTTAAAGGGTGTGTCATGGTGGGTACCCCTGGCGCCGTGGATCATCTAGTGCGAAGACTCATGGCCATGAAAGCCCCGAAGGTGCTCCTCTGATGTTTGAAGTCTTCCAGTTAACATATGGATATACACTGGTTTTCCAATTTATCTTCAAATGATCTGCATGCATGTAAAGATTCCCTAGAATTCATTCCCTGATACCTGGCCCCCACAGGTGTTCATTGCTTTGATTCTTTTGGTTAGCTTCATGGAGCCGGACGAGACTATCTCCAATTTGGAGGTTCTAGACTTCTTTGCTGGGGCAGCAAGAGTTGCCCGTGGGGCGAGGGCTCTGGGTTTGAAGGCAGCTGCATTCGATATTGGCTATCATCATGAAGAAAAGGTGTTTGACTTAAACTCAACTGGAGGATTCACGTTTCTTTTCTGCAATCCAACATTTCAAAATTTCAATCATACTTTACAATTGGTTGTGCTAAAACGCGTGCCCCAATTTTGCTAGTGAGAGATGAGAAATGAGAAGGAACCGAAAACATAGGCTTGGAGTTTTTGATCTTCCATTGGTCCTTCCTAACTCTTTTCTCTGAGGTTGGTGATCTTTGCCTTGCTCAGTGCTAACTTCCAATTGCTGGCAAGCATTGGAGTTTGTTGCTCTTGCTGGGTGGTGGCTAGCCGGGGTAGCACTGGGCGCTCTTTCATCACACCGATGGGATGTGTTGATTTTGAAAAGGTTCGCCTTTCAAACCTGATGGTTACAAGGATCATGGTGTTGTTGGGAAAGTGTTCCAAGCCTTCCTTCCACTAGGTCCACCCAGCCCGTACTGCCAAAATGCATCTGTAGATCTGGTTGATGTGGCATCATGGGATGATGCTATAGTGTCCCGATTCCTTAGTGTATATGTTCTTTATATTGCCCTATACATGGTCAATTCCTACTACCATCAAGCCCCCATACAGCCCTAATCATGGAGGACCATTTTGGTGGTTATGATGGTATCTGCACTTTCTGGAGTGTGGCTTATTGAGCAACCCTCTTCCTCTCTCATTGCGCAACATCGAAGATTTCGTTGGCTGGTTAGGAAATGGCAAAAAATGGGTGTACGAGTGCCTCAGAGACAAATCCAGGTGTTCCAACATTATATTTAGTTTTCACCCTTTTTCATGATTTCCAAATGATAACCAAAAATCAAAAACCTTTCTTTGAAAGAGCTTTTGTACAACCTGAAGGGGATCTACAAAACATAGGACAGTTAGGACCCTTTTGAAGAATTCTTCGGGTTGGTGCCCTCAATACATGTAATGAAGTCTGTATTGTTAAGCAACTCTTCCGGGTAAGTGTAATAACTGTAACCGAAACGAAACTCCAACAAGAGGGCTTCCTTCTACTTTGTGTAGAATGCTATCTATCGTCGTCTCAACCTGTGGTTTCCCTGGAATGTTTTACCGTTTCCCAGGTCTTCTATCAAACGTTTTGGATGAAGCAGTTCGGTGCCAGGACCCCGAAGAGGACTGTGGTATATTCCAACTCGGCTCACCTGAGAAAGTTGGATTTGGGACCCATGAAGCGAGCATCCTTGAAATCGGATGTAAAAACCACAAAGACCTACTACTCCAAAGATGGCCGTAAGAGATTTTGTGGGAGTGAGCACTTGAAATCTACCCAGATTCTCGTTTGAAAATGAATTGGTTTCTTTTTTCTTTTCAAGTGTGAATACAGTAGTGTAAAATGCATGGGTTAAAAAGGGGAAAGTATATATGGTTTTTGTTTTGGTAAACAATTCTTTTGGAGCCAAGGCTTTACCCATGGCAGTATATCAAGACTGTCCTGGAGATACATGATGCTGCCAAAACGGAAGTCCGAGACCCATTCCCTCAAGCCCCTCAACTGAAGAATGAAAAATGAGTAAAAGTTCCAAGGTACTGTTGATGGCAGAAATCTTGCACCAGAGTAGTTTGTACTGTAATTTAGGAGGGTTTCAAACATCCCAGGTGGTGCAAGATTTCAACCATGAGCAGTAGTGTAGAAATAAAGCGTTCAATTCTTTCCAACAAGTCGAGATGTTTGGCAATATATTTACTTGGTGAAATTAAAGGTCTCAAGGACCTATACTTATGGAAATGAAAGGTTTAGCTCCAACTGCTTTGACATTGTGTTATTTGTGGTGCTTCAGCTTCAAAGGGTTCCCATCCCTAAGGTAGAAGAGGAAAAAGATCTCATCACACTCTTTTCTGAGTATCCTTGGGGAGATTTATGGGCAGACGCTGACCTCATCCCTGTAATTAGATATGTCTATGGGGCAAGACGCCTCAGAATGCCAGATTGCTGGAAAGCTGTTTTTCCAATTTCACTGCCTGATATGGATTGCGAAAGCGACTAAATAGAAATTGATTATATCACCAAAAATCGTAAAGGACCTTTTTGTTTTCCAAGGACCTTTTTGTTTGAAGAAAAATAAGATTTTTTGGGAAACCCGTCCGGGAAACGTATTTTGGCGTCCAAGAAGCGTTTTTTGGCGACCGGACTGGATGCGTCCGAGCCGTCCGAAACCGTCCGGGACCTTTTTCAAATTCTGCTACTTTTTTGGGCGTCCAAGGGGTGTCCAGTGGGGTTGTCTGGGGGTTACCTGGCTGCACCAAACCTATCCCAACAGAACTTGGTTTGGGTAAGCTTTGTGGGTGTAAACAACCAAAAAGGGCCAAACCCCCACACGTTTAATTATATATATCCAGTTCGGATTGAAACACCTCCCCACTTCATGTGCATGCCAATGTGTTTTGGGAATGTTGGAATGGAAAAGTTGGCGTATGAAATTGGTGCCATTTTGAATTGGTTTTCTGGGTGGTTTTGGAATTCACCAATATACATATTTTGTGGAATCGCATCCCCAGTTTAAAAACCTTTTGCAAGATTTGCAAACCACCAAGAATAGAAGGGATTGGAATTTGTGAATTCCCCAAAGCTTACTTACTATAAAGGCTTTAGAGTAGAGGTACACCCCTTAAGTTGCGGGATGGGTTGGCTTGGATTCCTGGGTTCAACAAAGACTGAAGCATTCATCCATATATCATTTAACCATCTTCTAAAAAACAATTACTCGAATTAAGGGAAAAATGTTCGAAGTATAGTTGCTTTTGCAAATGGCGCTCGAAATTCCGAAGTTCTTCAGCTGCAAGTCCCTTTAGAGTTAGATTGTGAGCCCTAGTTCAATCTCATACATGCACGGCCATGGCCAAACGCCTTCGAACCCTGGCTTCCGTGTTGTGGGATACAGATTCTCCTGTCGATGATCAGGATTATTTCGGGCTGAGATCTACTAACAGTCAACACAGGGAATTGCAACTGGAAAACAATCAGTTGAAGCTACAGGTGGAACAACTCCTGTCAGAAGTGAACATGTTGAAATCGAAGGTGCCGCCAGTTGCTGCACCATCTTTCCCCCGAGAACAACTTGGGCCTCTTGATTCAGGGTTTGGGGGTGCAGAAAAATGGATTCACATGTTGAGACAGGATGTTGTAGGCCTGCCCCGTCTTCACGAGGAGGTTATCCCAGAGTTGTTGGAGAGTTTGTATTGCAAAGGTAGCGTCACTTTTGATCTTCCAAAGAGTCCGAAAGCTACTGCTTACCAAGTCACCCAGCATGCAGAACGATGTGTTGCAAATCTTTCCAACAAATATCCAGCGGTCTTCAAGATTGGGATCACCTCGAGTCCGGTCAAGCGATGGATACATCCGGTGTATGGCTACTCACTGGACCGTAGGAAGCATTGGCAGGGGATGAAAATTATTTCTATTACCTCAACATCATTTAGTGCGGCGTTGATAGAAACTATGTTGATTTCACGATTCAAAGGTACACCTGGGTGCCGCAATGAGAAACCTGGTGGAGAATCAGCTTCTCCAGGGGAGGGGCCCCATTTCACCTATGTTGTGTACAGGGTTTTGTTCCCACCACCAAGGATTGTTAGCCATGGTGCCAAACCCAAGCTCTCTTAATTCAGTTTTTTTGCTTGTGCAACAATTCGTTACAATTAGGAACCTGAAGGTCTCACGGCCACAACATGTGTCCAGGCCAAGGCCATCTGCTGTTGGAGATTGCCCCTAACTGGCAAAACAAAGCCTCTCCGAGATAGCGATGAAAAGGTGATTGTCAAATTACTGTTACCGGGTTCAATCATATTGCAAAATACACATTAGATAGTATACAAGAATGTCAAAGAACTTGTGGTGGTTTTTGGGATTTGGTGTGTCCCTCCTATTTTTTGGGGTGATTGCCATACCTGTTGTTTACTTTGGAAGGTATACAAACCCAAGCTCTATAGCCATCCATTGAAGGTTGGGAAGGTGTTGGCTCGAATATCTTAAAGGTTGGCTCCAATTGTTTTTTCACCATGTCGATGGGGCCTGGTGGTCACAGTACCGAAACTTTGGATACGGGGCTTGAATGCTTGAAAAGGCAGCAAGTAAAGATGGAGCAATCATCTGAAAAGGATGCTATGGAACGTGAACTCAAGGATTGCAATTCAACATGCTGGGTATGTTGGACTTTTCACACCCCTTCCACGCAATCTATTGTCCATTTTACCCATTCTGTGAATTGTAAATTGTCCATCTCATGGGTCCATCTCATAAAAAGCTACAACATGCAAACGGGAATTCCAACTGTATTTTTGAAAGGATATGTATTCTTCGGGTACATTGGGTCTGCGTAATCATAAAAACTGCATTTGCCCTGGTAGGAGTTGATGTCTCAACGTGCCAAGCTTGCAGCAGAATCTGCCACTACTCCGGGGAAGGTGGTCAAGAAAACTCGGGTTGCAGAGGATACCCCAGAAAACTCAAAGCCTACTATTGGTGAAGACGGAAAGGGAAATGATTTGAGAAGGTCTTTGTTTGAATCTCGCCCTTCTACACAGTAACCTTTTTGGGGTCCAGAAATGATACCATATCTGTTATATTTCATTTCTGTTTGGACTATTTGTTGAAAATACCATGGAAAAAACAATGTATATGATATAAAAACAGGGGCGTCCCGATTCCTGATGAGCTTTGGTAAAAAAATCCGATTTGTATCTCATTGATTCCTTCGTTTAAAAAAACATTCCCAATCAAACTGGGTCTCTCCAAGGCTCCAGACCGCACTGGTGGGTCTCAAGGCTATTTGCAAGATCCAGGATCCTCGCCAGACGCCTTGGACAGAATTGCGGCGCTGGAAAATGAGAACCTGAACTTGAAAAGTCAAAAGGAAGCTCTTGAGAATGAGCTCTGTCAAGTCACTACTGAACTCCAAAACCTGAAGATTTCTCAAACTACCCCTGATGATCCAAACAAAATTGATCATCCCGAAATGGAAGTGTCAGAGGAGGCTGCTAGGAAACGTTTGGAGAGAGCATGCAAAAGAAACTCTCAAGGGACCCTCGGATTAATGCAGTTTTTTTGTAGGAAGCAATTCAAAGTTCCATTGTTTCAACCTTCTATAGTGGTAAAAGATACGTTTGGTTTCTGGGAAGAAACACTTCGAAAAACCGTGCTTTGCTCCCTGCCATCTGAGGTTACTCACCGTCCCCGAACATATCCATGAAGCTTGGAAGAAGGGAGGGGAATCCCGACAGTCTCTTCTCAAAATGTTCACTGAAGCTGGATTTGACAAGGAAAATCTTTTGGGAAATATCATATGAAAAAAAAACAGGATGTGCATTAAATGTGATCTAGTGTCAAGGCAATGTTTGGGATCCCTTTCTCCTCTTGTGAATCCTGGTATCTTGATGCCACAATTGTCAGGGTGTTTCCTGGTAAAAATGTTGAAGTACAATTTTTGCTTTCAAATCAGGGGTGAAAACATTTACAATGACACTGAAATAAATTCTGGTGTTTCCCCCCAAAAAAAGTAAGTACAACCGTTTTTCATATCAGGTGAAAAGCATTCACAATCCCCTGCAGGATGCATTCGTCAAATTGGTGGAGATTCGACAGGAACGCAAGGAACAAGTGCAGTACAAGTGCTGGGCAGGATGGGCCAGTGAAGACAAGATGAGAGATACTTTGAAAATCAAAGAGTGGGACCCTTACAACCATACAAAGCAGTGGGCCCTTAACAATTTGGAACCAGTATGATGTTTGGGTTTTTATTTTCCATATTTTCCCAGTTGGAAAGGCGCCCATTGATTTGTCTTTTGTGTTGTTTTGATGAAATCGTCAAAAAACTTGAGGTTTATGAATCCCTAATCATGTCTGACTAACAAAACAAAAAGTCAATCCAAGGCCTCGAATCAAGGCCATCAAGGAATATTGTTCCCAGCGTGAAGGGTTGATGAAGTGACTAAGCTGCACATACATACCACTATACAACCAACCTCACTGTACTTTTTTTCCAAATATCATGGAACCCTTTACGCCTTATGTTCTTCGTAAGGAATGACAAGTATGAGGGCAAACCAATCTATTGGATAGAGGAGGAGATTGAATTGGAGTGGCAAAAGACTTCCAGTCGCTCCCATGCTGAATCTGCTGAGTACCAAGTGTCGGGGAACATCGCAGATTCCATGGCGGACTCCATGGAAGGTCTCCGTCCTGACGTCCAGTCCATTGCTGGAGGCAAACTGGATGGGGCAGGGATACTTAAGTCTCAACTCCTGACTACTAAAAATCATAAATCATCAGATAATTCATTGATCAATCCAAAAGGTTGAAAGTAGGGAAGATTATAAAAAACATTCTTGAAAAATCATTCGGCAGAAATTCCACCCCTTTCTGATACACTTGTAGTTCCATGGGCCTTCTTATGGTGCGGTTGGGCGGGTAGACTTGGATAGAAATGGTGATATAATCTTTGGGGGTTCAAATTTTTTTTGATCCAAATCTTGAAATACTTGTTCTTCACTTCAGCCCTCTGCAGGAATGCCAGGCTTTCAGGGGCACAATGCACCACCTCCTAAAGCAGCTGGCGCTCCTGCAAATGCTGTTTTCCCTCCTGTCTTGAAAGATGAGTTGCCATCAGTACATATCCTACGGTACATGGATGGGATTCAGAAACGCATCCAGAAACTACAGGAATTCTGGCTTTGTCAAGTTCAACCTTTGTTAATTTTGTTTGCAAAACATGTTTGAAGAATGATACCTGGTTCTATGTTGCCCTCGACCATCTCCTTCACTACTAAGTGGTTAGTAAGTATGGTTTCCAAGATTTCGATATTTATTCATTATCATATTATTGGGGTAACCATACTTACTGACCACTTTGGAGTTACAGCTCAAACCTCAAGTATTGGAGCCCACCGGCCAAGGACGTAAAAACCAAATATGATGCTATCCCCTCGGCTGATCGTAATGTGGCTCACACTGCGTTCCTTGGATTTATTGACCCCCCAAAAAAGTAACTTCTGAATGGATTGATTTAAACCAACCTTACAACTTGGCAAGTTGGATTTTAACAAGTCAGGTACATTGCCAAGCCCGATGAGAAGATGAAGGAGCTGGAACCCTTGTTTGATTCCCTCAACAAAGTCTACTCTTCTGGTGCTGTTGAAGGGTACACTTCTGAGAGCCTCTTCTCCACAATTGTATGTTAAGTTAGTCTTTCGGACCTAGCTTGAAACAGTTGCTTTTTGAAATGCAAAAGTTCCCGTATGATTTTTTCCAAGGAATGAGACTGAGATCCGTGGCTTATATAAAAAGACCATGAAGGTGTCAGACCCTCAAACACTTCCTGAGCTTTTTTGCGATTAGAACCGATGCAACAATTTTTTCCCTCATGTTTTCCCATCCTCCCACTCAGGGGCCAAGAGAGCTTGACCCTCGAGTCCCGCCAGAAGACGATCCCGCTGCCTAAAAACAAGGCACTGCCGGCAGCCGCAAAAAGCAAGGCGAAGGCGAAAGCAAAAGCTGAAGCAGCACCAGTTGCACCTGAGGAACAGCCGGAGAAACCACCCCGTAGAAGTGTGCAAACCAGGAAGGGTAAGTAGGGCTGTGACCATCTTATGGGGTAGTTGCGGCAGTGCTGTGGTAATATCTGATCTGAAACTATTATCTAGTTGTTCGGATCTAGATGTTCTAAAAATATGATTTTGTTTAAGCCGACTTTGGTCCAACTTCCCCATTGACTAAAAGAAACATACCACTTTGTTACCTTTTGAATGCCATGCACTGCAAGCAAATGATTTTGATTTTGGATGATGCTACGAAACATTCCACCAGTGACTTTGTGAGCCTAGATATCCGGCTACTGTCGCAGGGTGATGGATCTGAAGAAGCTTGAAATTGGCAACATGCATGCACTTTATGCCTTGCATGCCTGCGTCGTGATCTTCATTTGATTTCAAGGGAAACTTGAGGACCACTTGCCCCTTGAATAATAGGGGTTACATATGGGTATGTACTCTGAGACTATATAGTGGTTATAGTTTCTCCTTCACATCGTACTCTAAGAAATTTGCCTTGCCTGCATGTCCCCCTAGCCAAGTCGAAAACTATCACACCAGCCAGGTGAAACTCCTCAAAATGCAATCTTGAGAAACTTGGCACTCTCAATGTCAGAAGGAGTCCTTGCCTCAACTTTTGGGTTATTGGCTTACCAACTATCTTTTGGGTTGGTGTTTGGGGTTTTGAGGATGCTCTTGGTTCTTTTCCCACATGAGGGTGCTATACCGCCCCAGTGCTTACCATAAGAATCTTAACGTAAACATCATACCAAAAATCCCAAAGTGCCAACCCAAGAAAAAATACAATCCAACAAAAACATGCAGAGTCAAACAAGCACCTGGTTTCCTTCCCACAACCCTGGTCTTTGACCCTTTGCCGTGGCTTTGGTTGAGGTACCGGCCAAACGATGCAAGAGCTTCGCCAACAGCACATTCCATGAGCTGGGGCAGCACCTAGAGCCACGGAGCCGGCAGAATTTGAAACGGGCTGCTGAAGTAAGTCATATCAGGAATGCGGAAAGGGATCTACATTGCCTTTTTCAAGGGGAGCAAATGTGTCTCCCAATTCGGGCTACAACTGCTGAAATTGGAAGTCAAACTGTTCACTACTTGAGTTTGAAGACTTGGTTTCCGTTTCTGTTGGAGCAACATCCTCATTTTGTACTTGGGGGATATAGCACGAAGGAGTTCAACGCCCGACTTCTACTCAGCACTTTCTGGACAAATTTTGAGAAAAACTTTCCAGACCATGAAGTGTTTCAGATTCATAAAGAAGGACCAGGTGATGATCGCTTCCACAGGTGTATACCTTTCCTTCTTCACCTAGATGAAGGGGTTGGACTTAGAAAATCTGCGGTTTTGGTTCACTCCATGCAACCTGTTCTTGGACGAGAGACTGCTAGAAAGTTTGCAGAAAACTTTGAGGAAAAGGACATCCATGAAAGGATGACCCAATCACAGTTCCACAATTCAACTGGTACTACGCTTTGCAGTAGGTTTCTTTTCACTGCTTTGCCCAAGAAAATGTATACTGGAACCAATGTGGATACCTACAGGGCGGTGCTAGATATCCTGGGAAAGGAATCAAAAGAATTGATGGTCAATGGGATTGAAGTCAACGGCGAGGTTTGGTTCCCTGTTTGCCTTGGGGTCAAAGGTGACCAACCTGCATTGATCAAAAGTGGCAACTTTAAGAGGAGCTACATGAACATGGGTCGTAACCGGGGTTGCTGTTGGGAATGTTTAGCTGGATTTGATGGCTACAATTTCGAAGACACCACCCCGAATGCATCATGGATTCCCACCATTGGTTTATCAAACCCATGGCCTCAAAATGCTCCATCGCCCTTGCTTCAAATCCCTAGTTACAGTGCCAATCCTGTTTTGTTCTGGCGGCGTGACCCCTTCCATGCCTTCAAGCAAACGATTGGAGGTCACTTTGCAGCATCATTGATTGTGCTGTTTGCATGTGACGTCGGACTTTGGAAGGCCGATGGTTTGAGCTCAGCTGTTGATGAAATGCTTGCAAGAGCATTCTACGACTTTGCATTTTGGGTGAAGCATGAGTGGCGTGGATTTGTTGTAAACCACATCAAAGCCTTTACGAGGCAAATCCTACATTTCAAGGATCAACTTGCATTTCCTTTTGCCCGCTTCAAGGGATCCGACCAAATGATTCTTCTTAGGTGGCTGAGGCATTTGGTTTTGCATGGCCCAGTGTTCGAAACTGATGTATCTAGGGGTGATGTGTGCCT
>Ga0126337_10002224_pt1 | contig 12210 bp, 9 predicted proteins | sample DipCmetagenome_FD_92527 | JGI IMG/M metagenome (GOLD analysis project Ga0126337, IMG submission 92527) | Coral microbial communities from La Bocana,Puerto Morelos, Mexico - Diploria C A metagenome | ecosystem: Host-associated > Invertebrates > Cnidaria > Coral | place: La Bocana,Puerto Morelos... | reverse complement strand
TTAAGGAGAGTACGAGAAGAGGCATTTTACACTAAGTCTTAAACAGGAGGATCGCAAAGATTGCTAAATGAAATTATCCGGGAGAAGTTTATTCTGTTTGAGTGCAGTCGCATGCCCATCAGAGGAACATTTTGAACAGGTTCAAATTTTATGTAAGTGCTAAGGACAGCTCTGTGAGCAATGATTGTACATAGTGTGCCTGCAAGCCAAGTGGAGCCTATTAGAGCTTATCCCGGTTTCTGTGGCATGAGGCAGCTGGGAGTATTTCAAATCCCCCCTGAATGGGATGGTAGTTCATAACGGGGTTACCCCCAACATTTAATTCACCAGTACCCATTTATACACCTGGGTGAAGAAAGGCACTGTGAGAGTTAAGTGTCTTGCCCAAGAACACAACACAATGTCCCAGGGGCTCGAACCCAGACCACTTGATCCGGACTTAAGCACACTAACCATGAGACCACTGCAGCTCCACGGCATCAAACATTGCAAGACTTGGCCAGGCTTGGGGTACAGGTTTTTTTCCTGATCTATCTTATGACTTAACGCCTGAAACAGGCCAGCCTGAATGCTGACTACACCCTCACCAAATCAATGGGTCCCTCAACAAGTGCCGCCACTGAGCCTGTAAACATACCACACAAAAAATACTCTGGAATTGTAAGTCGTTGACCAAGACGATCTTTTCCGGCAAAAAATGCTGTAATCTACAAGAAAAATAACAAAACACTACAAATTAAAAATAGGACCTACAGAAAATTGTGTAGCTTGCTTGAAGAAATCATAACAGAGGAACAACAAACTAAGGTAAGATAATTTGGTTATATCAACTAAGTTGAAAATGTAAATTGGCCACCATAACGAGTTATAAAGCTGATGTTTCGAGCGTTAGCCCTTCGCCATCATTCGCTCTGACGAAGGTCTAACGCTTGAAACGTCAGCTTTATAACTTGTTATGGTGGCCAATTTACATTTTTAACTTAGTTGATATAACCAAATTACCTTGTTACCCCCACCGACGGAGCACCACAGTTTCTTTAGAAACTTTCACCCTTTAAGGTAAGATAAGATGGGCGGTGGTAGGGATTGAATCAGACAGGTGTTTTAATAATTCCAACATGTAGCACTGAAATTGAATGAAAGGTGCTGGACTTGTTGATCTGTCACAGAAAGTGATACACTGGAACCCTGGCATTGAGGAAGGCCTGCTTCAATGAACGGTATTATTCAGTCCATCAGTTATAGTCACATGCATGAAACTGGAATACAATCCTGATACAACAAACTCCTTTAAAACAAAATCCCTTATAACAAGCACAATCAAACACAATCTTGATACAACAAACCCCTGTACAACAATATCCCTTATAACAAAAGCACAATTCAGATATACAAACTTAATCACAAATACATGGAATAAAATTAAACCAACTATAATCTATTGTCAAAGATTGCTCAGGGCTCTATGATTACCATCTATTTGTTAAAACAGGTATTAGGTACATTACATGTCATGTAGGTATACAGATAGCACAGCTGCAGCATGAAATGCCTTTAAACCAGCATAAAAAGTGCATGATGTGCAAGGGTAGAAAAGAATTGAGTTTTGAAAGTAGTCAGGAAATTACCAGTTCTTAGTTTGATTTTGGTTTTAGTTTACCACAGTTTGAGATTGGCTGAGTAACATAATTGGTGAGCGACTGGTTTGGATTGGTTTTTAGGACAACCAATTGAAAACCACTCTACAATTGGTCAGTATAGTAACATAGCCCTTTAAACACTCAGGCTTAAACAACAAGCTACGTTAATGAAAACATCAAATACAAGACACTATTATAATATGAAGGAATAATAAATTATTATCAATCATTAAAATTATTAAATATCATTATGTTCAACTTGCCTGATAATAGGAAGTGAAGAGAGTTGCTCGAAAAAACATCTGACCCACGATGGGAGACCCTGCAGTAATAAACAAGATCTAACTGTTCATTTATTCTCCAGTCTCATTAAAAACAAGTGACTACAGCATTTACCTTACTTATGAGTTCTGAGTTTTAATGTACATAGTGCTGGGCTTCAAAAATAAAACCATGAAGTTCAGCTTGGCCTTGGGATAACTAGCTCTCAAATTTTACTTGACCTGGGAAAGCCTTAGCAGATGACTTGCCTGAGACCTTCACCATCAAGCAAGTGAGAATGAATAGTTCCCTGCCCAGGGGGACAGTCTACTTGTCCTGGACAATGGGATGCACTTTGTTTAAGTCCTGTTGTGTGACAATATTTTGTAATTTAAGAAATAAAGAAGAATGGTATCTTTCTGCTTTTATGGCTTTATTTGTGATTTTTTTTAATTTCCTTCCATAAAATCTTCCAAAATTATCACAGTACATTGCATCTAGCAGGATATGAATAACATTTTCAACACAAAAAAGTAGGGTTTCTAAGGCAGTTTTTTTTTTCAATTTTTCCAAATTTATGTCTTTGCCACTGTGAAAAACCCAGTCTTATAGATTTCACTGAAAAATGAACTCTGACTAAAGTAAGCTGTAGTGAATTATACTTTGCTCCCTGCCATGCCCTGGAATGGACTGGAACATTTGTGTTGGAAAGAAAGGTTACATGACTGTTTATCTTAACTGATTTTAAGAAGTGATGATTTGATGTTTCATTTCTGACATCAATCTGTGTCAACAAATATTTAGAGACTGAAAAAATTGGAATTTTTAAAAAAATTAATGTCATAAACATTGTGTTTATAGGATTTGTTAAATTCGAGACAAAGGAAGACCAATTTTGTGTTTGGTTTATTCTTGCTCAACTGCACACTGAGACTGCTTGAGTATTTTTTCTAAGACATTTTCTAAAAGAGAAATGGCTTTTTCTTACTTCTTCCTGCTTCTCATACCTGTTCAATGCCTTGAAAAGACTTTTTTTGTACCTTATCTTTGCCCTAGTCTCAAAACTCTCCACCATTTTAAAACACAGAAATAAAAACTATGTAATGATGACGTCAATCGTGCGACTGTCTTCTCATAGATCATAGGCAAGAACCAATCAAAATGCAAGAATAACTTGGTTTAGTATCACCCAACTAGTGGACTAATTCAAATCCTGCATTTTGATTGGCTACGCTACTAGAGGACTATTAGCAATAGTCATCGCGTAGTGAAATTCTTTCGTTTTATTCCCAAATAAATCTTTCTTCAACTTACATTTGCTAACATTATTATTGATTTTTTTGTTCAACTAGTCGGGTGATACTACAACAATTAGACCCATGGGCTATTGACCCGTAGCCCTTGTGGGCTGCGGGTCTAATTGTTAAATATTATATAAACTCTTATATCACACTTGTGTGATACGTATGGGTTACCTGATTGTGGTACATTCTGCAAAGGAGACTAGGAAAGGTTCAACAGTTCTTTAGCAACAGTAGGTCATGTGATGTGCTGATCAAGACAGTCAAGAACACACTGATTGCTTTCATTGGCAGTGCCATTTACAACAAGGTTACTCACCGACTCCTTTGTACAGTCCTCCTATCCCTTCCCATTTCATAGTTTTGATGAAGCAATCCACAAGTCCTTTGTAGACGGGTCGATCAACAGGCTGGGTTTGGAGACGAACTTTCAGCGTGTCGAAAGGATGGCCTACCAGGCAAACAGCAATGCCGCTGAATGTTCCTGACACTATATTTTTTAAAGTTCTCCTAATAAATGACTGTTCGCTGGTCGGTATCGACAATTCTGTCGCATCTTCTATTTTGACTTTGGAGTCCGCCATGTTGGTTTGTCACGTCACGTAATCCAAGTGAAAAAATTTCCCTTGCGCAAGTCTCTTAGCAACTACGGGCTGCGGGTTAGTGACCGCATGCAAGGTAATGTATTACGTGCCTAAACCTCATCATGCGAAATAAAATTTACGGAAGAATAAACTTCATAATGGGAAATTTAATAAGTCTGTGAGAGAATAGAGGACAAGACATGGTTTCTCGCACTACTTGATTCACGGGATCCTTATCCTTGCCATAAAGAAACTCAATCCCGACCTTTACCCGACCAGCTTAACTGACACGCGACATCGAAGAGCCAATCAATTTTAGCCAATTACCAAACTAGCCAATCACGATGCAACTCACATGGAGACGTAAAACAACGGCGGGAAAAATTGCTTCCAAGATGGAGGACAGCACAGATCTTTTGCTTTCCTCGACCATTTCGTTCGAGCAACGGTTCAACTGCTTGATATGCTGGACTCCCAATCTACGAATGATTTACGGTTCTTGCCAGCATCGTTTGTGCGAGAATTGTTTGTACGACAAAGAGGGCATCAGGAGAGCTGGGCTTCAAAGATGTCCCACATGCCAAAGGGATAATGCTTTTCCATTGTCACGACCAGATATACCCGAGGACAATATCGAAATTCAAGTTCACTTAGGTGTCAGGAAATGCCCTAATAGTCGCTGCAAGTTACAAATGTGGCACTGGGAACTACCAGATCATCTACTGTGAGTTTTTCTTTTTCTTTTATTCGTGTTCGGTTACTAGCTAGCACAAGATAAGCAATCAGCATGTTGATGTTGTAATGTAGCACTTGTTGCAACTTACTTGTTAGCTTACGGGTAAGCTTAGTGTTGCAATTGAAGAGTAACCCAATGAACAAGTCTTATATACAAGTATCAACATTGATAACTTCCATTTGGCACGAAAATATCCACGAATATTTGTCGGCAAACGTTGTTCAGCATTCCAGTGCTAGTGGTGGTGAAAAAAGTCTGACATTTATCAATAAGACGAGGATTTCTTAAAACTTTTGACGATAAAAATCAACGGTAAAAGACGACGTGTCGACAGTACTTCGGTCATAATCGAATGAATGGTAAAATTAAAACATTGAATTTATATATATAGGCATGTAAGAAGTATGGAAAGATTTGCAAGTGTAAAACAGACAGTAAAGTCATGCAACGAAAAACTAAATAAAGAAAAGTGCACGAAAAATTTGACTGCTTTGTTTATGAAATGTTTGTTATACCTGAACGGATTCTTACTCTCAATGTACAATCAGACTCAGTTCATGCTAGGGTTTTTATTTCGGTTTTCAATAACATGCAAACTCTGAAGTTCAAAGCCCAAATGACGATTGGGTTTTTGCTGCCGCCAATCATAATTATGGCGACAGCCAACGAACCTTGAAACACAGAAACAAACAAAATGGATCGAAATCTACCAATCACGACCAAAAGACGTAACCTTTTGACCCGGCTGAAGTGAGCTTCTGTTTCCCAAGAGGTCTGCTTAGATGATTGACGGCAGCGAAAAACGTAAACCGTTAGTTGAGGTTTGAATTTCAGAGTTCGCATGTTATTGAAAACCGCAATAATTAGCTTTTGATTAGTTTTTTCTTTGTATGAATTTATTGTCTGTTTTACACTTGCAAATCCTTTGATACAAGCACATCTTTCATGCCTGTATATAAATTCATTGTTTTAATTTTACCATTCACTTGATAATGACCGAAGTATGATTAGAACATCATCTCTTACTATTTATTTTTATTGCCAAATTTATTAATAGATAAACTTAATTTCTTGAATACAAGGTGTGAGTCATTGCATTTTATATTCAAACAAATAGACAAGTTCTCAAAAGCCATGCTTGAATTCCTTCAGTGTTTCTTTTGGAACATGAAAAGTCCTCAATAACAGGACAGGACACTACTATTTCTAACCAGTAAGAATTTGTGGGAAAACCTGAGAAGCTAAACTTTTAGGCAACCTTACGACCAAAGGGGGAAAACTATTTCAAAACAGCATAGATAAAAAAACCTATGACTGTGTTAGATGGATTAGCTACAGCAGGTTTCCCAGGTTGCTACAGTAGGGAATGCCTGGCTTTCAACTACATGTAGGACTACCCTTATGCCAGGGAAACCCAGGGCGCTTTCCATTCAACAAAAATCACCGGTTCAAATTTTCAGAATTTTCGCTGGTCGAATGGAACGCGTCCGACCGCTTCCCAGAACTCTAGGTCACGTGCTTTGCAACACAGGGCATGCTGGGTGAAACTTTGTTGTTTGAAAATGGAGGACTTTATTTTCGCGGCTTTTGAGCAGGGTGATTGTCAAACAATAAGTTGTACCATTCTCGATCGCAATGACGACGTAATACTTCTGGCTGCAGTTGCCTGCTATATGCGGAAGGAATTAACTCTTGTAAATGGGTACTTCGAAGTAACTATTCCAGCGTATTTGTCGGGGGAGTTCCAAAACCATTTCCGGATGACTGGGAAACGTGTCAGTTATTGACACAAGAAATAAAGCACACTGGGCGGAATCCAACTGGCAATTTATCTGGGCGGCCCGCAATTTTGCCACAAAAACAAATACTGCTGTTCCTTTGGAGTGTGGCAAACAGGGAACTGAACTGTATCGTACGAGCGCCGACGCTCGGTAGAGAGACTAAACCCTGACATCTCTTACGAATGGAACACAAAATTTTCGATAATTCCGGAAATTCCAACAAATAGGGTACACTCTAAACATATTCCTAAATTTTCGAAAACTTTTCCCGGAATTTTTACCGTTCCATTCAATTTCGAACCGGAAATCTCGGAATTTTTGGTCGAATGGAAAGCGCCCCCAACCTCCAAGGGTTTCATTAACATTTTCAGCAGTACGGCAACTTCTCAAAAAAAAACTTTCCACTAGATGGTCAAACCAAGTAAAATTGTCCTCATTGCTGGTCAATTTGCCCAGTGCCCAGACCTTAATGAAACTCCTGTACCTGCCTATTATGTCAATAAAGTAGGGTATTAAGGTTACTTGGCTCCCTGTGAACCAGGTCTGAACTACTTCTGACACCCATTTGCTCTTTTTTTTTTTCAGAAAATGTCCACAGTCCACAACAAAAAAAAGAAAAAGTTCTGGTGATCGAATGAGTGGTGTAGCAATGAAAAAGCCTACGACCCTGAGATGTCAAAAAAATAAGCACGTTGAACTTCTCACTGACAAAATAGGAAGGAGAATGGAGATGAGAAGTGGGTACAACAGACATAATCTGCGGCCAAGAAAGGAGAAGAATAGAAGTTGTACAAAATAGAGGTGATCAGAGGATTGAAGACAGTCGCAAAATATCAAAGACGTGAAAATTACATCAATGTATTACACATTTAGAACGTTTTAATTTACCATTTTCAAAATCAAAGTACTTAGTGCAAGTTATAAGTACATGTACATAGTCCACAAAGTTTTAACATTAATTTAAAGTAAATTCTTTCGTTGCCACGGAAATAATCAAGATTGCCTAGGTATTTTTTTTTTTTGCCTGTCTCTTCTTTTTTTGTAAAGTTCATGTGCGATAAATCATTATTTAATTAGTAAGGTATAGGTTCAATTAAGACTGTTGCACAGTTGTGAACATTGATGCGTGGGTGCCTTGCACTATAAATGAAGCAAGAAATGAACTTTTGTTATTGTGCATTGAAGCATTCTTACATTCCAGACTATTCAACAAGAAAGTTTCAAATGGTCTATACTTAATGAACATAATAGTAAAACATTATACAAGCAGTTCAGAGTCAGCTTATTGGTCAAACAGCAATAGCTTTCACATATATATGTATTCCAAAGATAATGATAATGACAGACAAAGACAGTTGTTTCTTGGCGTAAAATAAAATATATACATTTGGTAAGAAAACTATTGCCTAGTGTGTAAAAAAAATTGACGAAGTGAGTAATGACTTAACATCTCCACCAAAAAATGTCATTTACAAATCAAACTTGGGTTTGTGAAGATCCGTGTTTTTTTTTTTTTGTCTACCAGTAACAATTATTATACGACTAGCTCCGCGAGCGGGCAAGATGAACCGAATCTCGCGCTGTGATTGGCTACCCGAGCGGGCAAGATGGAGCTATCTTGCCCGCTCGGGATACAGGTTATGTCCCGCAAGGAACATTTATCATGTTATGGTGTTTTATCCCGTATAATAAATCCTTTATTGACCAAGCTTGTTTGGTCAAAATGGCGTGTTTATGGACCGAGACTTCATCTCGGTCCATAAACATGCAAAAAAAGAACTTGGCCAATATCCAGCCATCTTGACCTCACGCTTGGTGAATAACCCATATTTATTAACTCAGAAGTAGACTTTGAGCAGTCCTTCATTTATCTCACACACATGAATGTAAAGTGAAGAACTCAAATATGAGGCAGACTATGAAAAAACACTGATTGCAGTCTTCAACATACTGTGAAAATAAGCAAGAAGTAAACTATATTTCATTCCACTGCCAAATAAAAAAGAAAGCTATTTCTGTATGGCCTGGTTTGGTGTGTTGTACATATTAAAACCGATGAGACCACAAATATTTTCCCATTTACCCATTCATAGAAAAACTAAACAAAATAATATTATCAAAAGACATTGAAATGATGAACGTGATTATCACTTGAAAACACTTTTACTATAATTTCCCAAGCAAACTGGTTTTAATAGACTCCGGAATCAGGTCTACATAGAAACCATGGTCCTTCAGAGACCCCAAGACACCAGTTTTATTGACATAACTGTCTGCATCTCCATCATACTCTATGTGCTCCCCACAGACATCTGTAAGAGTACCACCCACAGCTTCCAGAAGTGCCTCACAAGCACACGTGTCCCAGCGTTTACAGCCTGGACTTGCAAATACATATGCATCTGCAGTCCCTTCTAACAGCAGTAGCACTTTGTATCCTGCCCCACCAGCCTTCAATATTTTATCAGGCTTCATCGCCTCTATGGTTTTTATTACAGTGGTGTTGGAATGAGAGCGGGTCGTGGTGATAACACGTCGTCCTGCTGGTGGGGGCACGTGAGTGAAGCCAAATGTGCCAAGCCCTCTTACACCCCACATGGTTCTTCCAAGCTCACTTGCTTGGGGCTCCTTTTCAAAGCCATAAAATGGCTGATGGATTACTCCTGCTATAGGCTTGCCGTTCATTGAAATACCAATAAGTACTGTCACATGATCATACAGACCTAGTGCAGATTACAACAGACAATCACTGATAAGAACTGTGTAATGAAATTCACGAGCAGTTGACGAAATCTACGTGGAAAAGAATTTTAATGACATAAAGCTGATTACTTGCATGTAGCTAATGGTTTGAACTCAAGATTATCATGATTAGTTTATATATTTTAGTGTGATCCTCCAGGTGAGGGTGGTTCTGAAAAAAAAATGTAGTTTGTGACTACTGTTTTAACAACCTGAGCGGAAGTCATCTTAAGAGTCAATTGAATAGTGTATGTTTGTCAGTTAATGGTGTTAGAAGTCTGGTCCGTTGAAACTTATTGGTTAGTTTAGCTGTGCTGGAAGAAGCGTAACATTTTTTTAAACAGTCTTTGGTCAGTTCTAGCTAATCACACAAAGAAGAATTCCACAAGACAAAGATTGTTGCACCTTCGGTAAACTCTCTTGTACCATCCAATGGGTCCACCCAGACAGTCACCTATTAAGGTTCAAAAAATTTAAAAATGCCACAATGAGGTTTACAAGAGGTTCCAAGCCATTATTTGCATAATTTGCACCACTTATAAGTGGTGTATGTTACATAAATTGGTATTTTCCTATGTTGGGCTGGACATTTTCAGTTATTATCATGGCAGACAGCCTCTTTGAATATTAGTGCTCTGTATTGCATGAATGGGAGACAACAGATGAAGGGAGAAGAATGCTTAAGCTAGCAATTAAAGTAACTTACTTCTTCTGGTTTCACTGAAGAGAGATCTTCTGGGCAAGTCTTTGACAACACTGCAACATCTTGAGAAATTTCAATAAATTCCTCTTTTACGTCATCCAAATGAACATCCTAAAATAATGACACGGATCTAAATGTTTTAGATAAAAATAACAAGATATTTATACACTTGAAGTTGTTTTATCTATAATAATTATACACAGAGCAGCTTTTAGGCTTGATGGTCTTACTAATATTAATAAGTGTTTTATCTTTCCTCTTCTACCAAATCTGTCCTTGAGCATAGGCCAGGCAGGGATATGACTCGCGGATTTCCTGTGGCATGAAGGTCCTTCAACACCCCCTCCCACCTCCCCACAGCCTGGATGGGATGCCGGTCTAGTCGTAAAGTTACATGTACCCCTAGCATTCAGTTTGTCGGTATCCATTCATGAATACACATGTACTGTATGCAAAGAGAGAGGTGCTCTGCCTTGCCTAAGAAGAGCACAACAGAATTTCCCTGGTCAAGGCTTGTCCCAACCTCTGGTGCACTTAACATTATGCAGTTCCAGAAAATATCCATACCCACTCCGAGGGAGGTAACGGAGGGTTTCAAAAAGCACATTTGTTTAAACGAAAAACATGGTACTAAACTGGAATTTCAAGAGGGGTGAAGGGGAGAGTTCAAACTTAAAACCTTCCTTGGGGTGTATGGATACTATCTGGATTAACACATTAGGCTATAGTAACCCAATCCAACTGTTTACATGTAAAGCCTAGGTCAAACGGCCCATAATAGTAAATGATAGTCGATGATAGTTGAAGCTCGCTCTTCCGTTTGACCACCAACTATCATGCACAATCATGGACTATCATCAACTATCATTCATTTTGAGCTTGATCAAATTCTTTATGATAGTTGATGATAGTTTTCCAGTTTGACCACACGTATGATGATGATAGTTAGGAGAGAATCAACTATCATTGACTATCATGCGCCATTTGACCAGGGCTTAATGTATGGAAAATAATCAATAACAGGAGTATGAAATTTTAAAAAAAACATACATGTAATCTTACAAACCTCTTCCTCGCCAATTATTTTGAGGGTTGGATAAACTCTGAGAAGTGAACCAATGATACATTTCTGAGACGCCCGATCTGCTTCAGTCTGAGGATCATATTCACCACTACCTCCCTGAAAAAACAGTTGAAGCATATTAGTCAAAACATAAAAGAGAAGGAAGCCTGTGAACTTGTGACCTTTCTGATGCTCCGTTGGCCATCTTGTTCTCTGCAATGCAGTTTTTAAATGACATATTAATGTTACATAATTGTATTCAGTATCTACGGAGGCAGTGTGGCCAAGTGGTTTAGGGCACTGGTATTGTAATCCAAAGGTCCTGGGTTCAAGGCCTCCACCCTGCCACTAGTGGGATTTGTTTCTTGGTAGTCCTGAGTTCAACTCCTCAGTCACACTTTGTAAAAATACCCAACTGGTCTGCCTCCTACCAGTTGGGATTTTTAACCATGTTACATTTATTTGATGGTCGGAGAAATTAGCTCACTTGAGCTTGAGAACTTAAAAAATGCGCAGTTATATCGAGTTCTGTCATACATGTAGCTCCGTAGTAAAGAACAAATTTGCTACTAAATCACAATCTGGACCCTGAATTTCTTCCATGATCTGAATTTTTCCACAATCTGAATTTTGTCAAAAATATATGACTCTGATTGGCAAAATGCACCTCAATAGCCCTACCCTACCCCAGAGCACATACGTTGGCCAGTTTGCAGTGTCATGCCATCAAAAATAAAAATTGCAACCATTCAATAAATTAAGTCAAGAAGCTGGGATATGAAGGATGATTGATATATAAACAACCTTGCCAAGATTTTCGTCCGTGTAGTTATTCAATTGCATGTTATTTGGAAAAGTGTTTCACCAAAATTTGTAGAGCTTTGTATAGGGATGCCATGTTAGTGCCCTTCAGAGGAGTACCAACTGAACATGGCAGCTGTAAAGTAACAGAAACATCCGTCATCGAGTTTTGAAATCGAAATGAAAACTTATTCTACAGCTCCCACACATTGAAATTAGAACAAAAACCAGCATATGAGAGTACCCGCATATAGCCCAGATATGGGAGTATCCCCCGTGCATTGCCAAAGCTACAATTTCAGAACAACAATGAATTCTCTCGGTAAATAAGTAGTTAACAAACTGAAGCAGTGAAATAACAAACTTTTATTTATTTATCTTTTAAACTCTATAAAGCTTACCAGCACATATTTACTTCCTCAAGGTCCTTGAGACCTGAACCAGTGCCATCAAAGTTTCCCTTACTAACAGGGGTTTTTTATCACTGATAGTTTATTAAGTTAAAGATTATATTTATATTTCCTCTTCATCAGCATTCTTTTTTTCTTCACGTGCATAAGCTCTCATTGATACATGCAAACTTTTATGATTTGTGACT
>Ga0126337_10002223_pt1 | contig 12211 bp, 10 predicted proteins | sample DipCmetagenome_FD_92527 | JGI IMG/M metagenome (GOLD analysis project Ga0126337, IMG submission 92527) | Coral microbial communities from La Bocana,Puerto Morelos, Mexico - Diploria C A metagenome | ecosystem: Host-associated > Invertebrates > Cnidaria > Coral | place: La Bocana,Puerto Morelos... | reverse complement strand
TGGAAGTGAAACTTCCTGTAGAATGCCTAGAATGTTTGTTCTAAAGTTTCATACATTTGATTTGGGTGTTTGAAAGTCGAACATGGTCTTTTCATATCGTCTCTGGGAAGCAACCTCTTTGGTGCCTTTGACTTCCCAAGGTCAAGGACCGTCGAGGTCGACACATTTTTTGCCATATGCTTTGGTTGAACATGTTTTACGTTTCAAGGCTATTAAATACAGATACCTGACATAATTCAAAACCCCTTCGCTGTTCTTGATCAATGGAAGTTGGAAAGTATGAGGTTTGTTGGGTCCAATTGGATAGCAACACTCTACGTAAAATCCTGTACGTGACTCAATTGGTGTGAATTCCAGGTTCAAAGGCCCAAGACGTCATGAGTCGAGTTCAGCCAAATGTGCCTTCTCAGCATTCAGAATTGGAGTCTGGAGTGGCATGCAGAGTTGCGGTTTGGTGTTGTTGGCTTTGGCAACCCATGTTGATCCATTACTCTCATGGTAACCTGTGCGCGTTGTAGTTTGAAAGTTCACCGAATGCTTGTCACGCCAGGTCTCACGTTTGCGCAATGCCCTGGGCCTTGAGATTGAGACGGACAAATCAAGGATGGCCCAGCAGTGGCCCGTTGTACAAAAAAAACTGAAAGAACGTGATGGCCCGCATCATATGCGATCTTTTGTGTATCAATGCGGATGTTCCGTGGCACATTCGTCATCCCCGGCGCGTAGGTGTGATCCAAAGACCTTTGATGACATCGTGCCGAGCGATAGCGAGGAACCTTCCTATCTTGAACTTTGCGTTGTTTGAAACAGATATGGGATGATATCGTCAGAGAGGTATTGTAGACAAACACCACATCCAGTTCACTTTAGTACCCAATTCAGCTGATTCTTTTTATGGAAATCAGAGAGCGTTCAAACACTGTTTTGACATCAATTGATGATGTCTTGATGTCTTCAAACACTTGTTTGAGAATCATGTTTTGTCCCTTACCCTATTCCCGCGAGGCGCGGGAGCTGGAGCCGCCAGGGCTGCCGGTGCCGCTGCCGGGCCAGTGTCACATGCCGCCGCGGCCCGGGCGCGCCTCCGAGGCCTCCAATGCGGCGCAGCGGCTTGGCTCGGTGTTTGAATTCCCACGCTGATTGTGCAACGACATGACATGCTAGCGCATCAGGAGATGTGAATGCATACGATTGTTTTTATTATTTAAATAGAAGGGTGTTTTAGATTTTAGACTCTCACGAATCAGGAATTTTAAACCGAACTCCATGTTGGAGCCATCAAGCTGTTGCTTTGTGCCATGGACTCCTGGAAGGGAAGCTGCATATTCTTACTACAATATTACGCACTGTTGGTACCATAGGTCATCACAAAAGTAGAGTATAATTACTGGGAGAAGGAATGATGCAAGTAGGATTGAAGTAGGAACTTGTAGGATGATGTATATGAATGATATATAATTTATGTAATATCACATATGTATATCATATGTGAATTGAACCTTCACCGTGCATGATGACAGGCCGCTTTTCGTTAGAGGAAATCTGTGTCTCTCACATCCAGGGCACGAGTAGGGTGGCTGTGAAGGTGGAATGAATGACGATGAGATAAGTAGGAACAATTATTCCCATGGTGAATGTTTGATGAAATTTTGGCGGGTGTGCGTGGTGTTTCCTCACGTTTCTGAAGTTGGACGTGAGATGACAATTTCAGGTGCAATGCCTTGGGTGCCATGGATTCGTGGTGGCATTTTTGATAAAGGGATGTCCACGTTCTCAGATATTTTTTCCTAGCTTTTCCATAGACTACTATCAGAAGTGGAAAAGAATCGAATTCGTTATCAAGACAGTGATTGTACCCCAATACTTCCAAAGACCTTGAAAGAAACGTACGTTGTATCAAAGGCGGTTTATTGCGGAAAGGCGGTTATTTAGCAAATGTTGATGGAGGCCCTAAAAAGCAGCATTTCCCAGCTTTTTTTTCACCGCCGTAGACGCTTCTTCACCGATTTGTTCAACCTAGGCGGAAAAGAAAACATCAAAAACGCATGGTACGTGCACACACAAGTAACACAGCATGCTTGTTACACCCGCGTAATTGCTGACAAATAGCTCTTTAATTTTCCCCTTCATACTGATGAGCCGGAGTTTCATCATGAATGTTATCCACCTAGACCGATACAGAGGGTGCGCTGCACGTGCCACTCCTAGGTTCCAGAAAATGGGTAAGTTGATGGAAAAATCAGGAGAAAACTGCTAAAAGACTAGAACATGGGTGGTGAAAGAATAGCATTTCAATGACTGAGGCACTCTTCAGGTGTTTCATGCCATCTTCATCGCCGAAGCAGTGATAGAAGCGAAAATTCTTCTTGTAAAATCGGGCTTGCTTAGCGAAGTGCAGCACCATCTGCAAGCAAGTACGATGACAAATTGAAGTTGTATAATCAAAAAATTGCAATTTGCTCCACACAAAATTTGAAAATCTAGCGCAGACTTGTCACATGAATTTTGGGCCTCAAACGAAAAGCGTCAATGCCTCTCCTGCACAACAAAAAATGCGCAATCATCAAAAATCTAGAGCCTGGGCAACAAAATGGGCTGACTGAAGTAAAATCATATGTGACAACAAAATTGTTTGATGTTTTTTGCTTGTGCCTCATAGATAGCTTCGATAACGCTACATACCGGGAGCAAAATCATACCCAGCATTGTAAAGGTTTCGTGCATCTTGGTCTTCAAGTACTCTGCCACAACGTTCACTGATGCCAAAGAACTTTGCGCAGTGTGTCCTAGCTAAAGAAATTGACTGATCAAAAGCATTACGCGTGTCACGCAACATGAGCATTATCACAAATATTTCCAACTGAACTTTGACCTGAACTAGGTGCACACAATTCCAGTAGCAAGCCAGGTTGCGCACATGAAGCGAGCAATGCCAATCGCTGATCATCAGGATTTTGACGCGCAAGGTCAGGCATACACCGAGAAATCCATTCAAGAACCACTCGTCCATTGAAGGCTTTTGCTGTGAAAATTATTTGACCATTTTTTTTCTCTACCTTAGCTGAATTGCAGTTCAGAACCAATCATAGCTCCTTATGCCAACAATAGGCAAGCTTTAGAAGATACGATATCTCCCAAAATATTTTCAAGTTTCCAAAGAAAGTCAGGCAACATTTCGTGTTTTGAACGGGGGTTGGCTCGATGATATTTTCTCAGTTTTGCAAAATCTCTTGAAAGACTCGTAGGCCAAGTCAAGATGTCCTTGCAAATCTGGCGCTTCTCCAAAAAAAGCAGCTTCACAAAGCGTCATCCTGAGCTAGACATGTTTCAATATAAATCAAATTGATCGTTGCTCCACAAAAATCCAGGAAGGCAAAACATGACGAAACAACCTGATACTGAAATATATAACTCCAGTCATTGCTCCTTGAGATTAAAAGACCTAGTATGCTGGACAAGTCTCAGGCATGACCCGTTAACGTCAAAAACCAGACCGAGATTTAGAGCGTGCATAGAACACCCTTGGATAATTCCAGGGTGGAATCCACAGAGCAGAATTAGTGGGCCTCAGCTCAGATTCCCAGAATTCCCTTGTGACATTACATGTGCATGTGTATATATATGTATGTATATATACGTACAAATATACATAAATATATGTATATAGCCAGCAAAAATGTAAAAAAAAATATTGCAATGTTCAAAATTCAAAATAGTTCCGAGGGTCACGGATCAGGATCACCCATTTGCTCTGCCAAAAATGTTACCAAATTGTATTGTTGCCAATTGGGTCTTTCATCCAAACAATAGTATAAATTACCTGGATTGTTGCTCCTACCCTTTGCGTTGCACCAGAAACAAACTGAATCCAACCTTTGCCAACTCGATCTGAAACGTAGGCTCCACTTATGCCAGGCCCAATCCCCCTTCAACTCCGTTACTATAAATTGCCTTCCATTGGCCAATGTCGCGGCCGGAGTATCAGGATCAAACCCATGAAATAACAAATTGCACGAGTAAACCACCCGTCGCAAAACGGTATCCAGAGTGACATTTTTGTAGAACTTATGTTCTTCCAAAGCAAAGATGCACCAGCGAGCACAACGAGAGGATCGGGGTCTCCAAACTTGCGGAAGGGAAACAAATAAGCCAACAATTTTGGTCCCATCATCCAAAATTTTAGCGCTATCCCCATACAATGCAAAAGGTATGTGGTCGGGAGTTGCCGGACTAAAGACTGCCCAATCTTCTCTAAGTTCTTCACGATGCGTTTGCCAAAAGGCTTTCACCCTTGATGGTGGGATCTCAATACCAATCGTAGTAATAAGCACATGCATCAAACGATGCACATCCAAGATTGGAAAACTACGTGTTTCAAATCCACCAGGTGCTTTGTCCGCTTTTATCGGGATATCAATCATTGTGGGGTCCTTGGCTAGAACATGCCCAGTGCACACACACACTCAAATTAACGACACTAGAAGATCTATAAAACATATTATTCACTAGAAAAAAAGAATCAACCGCCTTTGATATTAACGTTAACGATAACGTTTCTTTCAATCTTTGGAAGCCTAATATTATCATCAATTGTTGGTTGCAAAGATCCCTTGCAAGTCACCCGTAGTGAGCCGGAAGTTAACAAGCCATGTCATCAACGCGTCGGTGTATATATATATATAAATAAATCTATATACACAGTCCATGTGCACATGTATATGTTGATCGACCTTTGAAAATGAAAAACTTGCCGACCGAAGGGCTATATCCAACTTACTGGCTCTCATGAGGTCTCGCGCCGCATTTCGGCCAGCTTTCAACCGGCCCAAACGTTGGCTCGTCGGGTGGCATTGCCCACGGGAATCCTGAAAACAGATCACTCACCACAGTTTCATTTATTTCAGCTAGATATGATTGGAATGAAAAGATAAGAAACATTTTATTATCTATTCGGGGTAAAAAATTAACTTAACATGCCCGAGACCAATCGCCATCACGAGGAAAGCACCAAAGCTCGTTGATAGGGTAAATCAGTTAAGTGATGAAGGAAGGGTCCAAAACGCCTAGGCTAGCGCATAGCAAAACTGTTCCGTGCCAAGATCATAGTTGATATTGATCGATGATTCTTAAGGTACCATATAATTTTTGATATCTAAGCTGCATAGCTAATAATGTTTGATCTCACAAATTCCCTGTGATTTTCCCACCCATGGTAGCGGTGCTGGGTCCTGGTAGTGCGCTCTTGCGCTTTTGAGAGCTCGCTTTGCACTGGTTGCCTCCCGGGCGCTTTGCGCTTATCAAGGGATCTTGGAATATAATCTTGAAGGTAAGAGTGAGGGGGCCTTCCGTGCATGGACATTTTCATTTTCCAAAATCTTAATTTAATTTAATTTGGGGATCTGGTTGGTTGTTTTATGCATGGATGCATGCATGCATGCATATAATCAAGGTTGTTATGTATCTTCGATCCAAACCAACTACTAGCATATTTGTATGTCATGGACCTTCAATTTTTGGGGGAAGCCACAGGGCAGAATTAGAGTGGTCGAGGAACTGTTCTTCAGCCAAGATGCTCCTGATTGAACGTCATCAACTATGTTTTGGTAAAAGCAGCCACCATCATCAGCGTCGTCTGAACCTGCGTAGGATTGAGTCAGTATATACAATGTATATCTCATATCAACTATCTATATATATATGTTTTTTCAGTTTCACTATTTCAACGGCACAAGGCACAAATCAAATTGTTCGATCTTTTTTAATGGTTAATCTTCCACCCACGCACATGCCTTTTTTTGGGCACCCTTGATAAGTACGGTTCCACAGCGGCAGCTAGGCACTATCCAAACACTAGAGCTCCCCAAATGATTGAAGTGGCTGACACACTGCATGAAAACAATTGACCAATTCGAAATAATTTCAAAAACATAAATTTAAACATATGATATATTTTATATTATACTATAATTAAAGCAACATGTCAGTACAGTGATTGCAGCCAAACCCCCAACGCTAGTATGGGAGAGTACTCAGTCTAGACCGCTGTGATCCATCAAACGGCAAAACTCAAAATGCTGGGTTTCCGGGAACCTTGCCATACCTCCCAAGCTTCACATCGCAACTGTATTTGAACAAATCCGATTTATTCAGCAAGATTGCGAAAAAAATCATATCATGAATTCAGGACCATTGACTTAAAGAACGGATGCTGAACGAAATCACCAGTCAGTATGGAAGCAACTAAGGAAAGCTTGGCAAAGGTTCAAAATTCATCCTGGATTGACCCGGTCTGTGCCGGGCAAAATTTGCTCCCAGGCTGCATTGGAAAATACGCGGCCCTCCAGAACTAAAAACGAACAGAGGCTAGAAATTCTGCATAGCCATCCAAAGCTTTCTGACCCTGAATGGTTTTCTGCTTGCAATCCTTTTCCTGCAGGCAATTGTTTTGTCAAAACGATTGTTTACCGACTCCTCATTCTAATATATATATATATATATATTTATATATAGATATTTATGTTATGATGATCGTTAATCAATTATTATAAATATATATCGATATCAGTCCTCAAAGGTGTCGATACTTGCTTGAAGACTATCCCGGACTTTCTGCAACTTGGTACGTTGGCTGCCAAGATCTTTCGTAACAGCAGCCGCAAGTTCCTTTGACCTTGGAAAGAAGAAAGTTAAAACAACTAGATCGATCGATATCGATAAATAGGTGAGGTGGAATTTGAAAACAATAAGACACCAAGAGGAGTTTGAAAAAACAGAGCAAATGATATGATCTATCTATGTTGAATGTCCCATTCAAATTTTGTTAACCCAATAAGCCAAAGCAGCAATTTTTGTGCCCTCTTCGTTTTCTCCGCGATATCGGCAATCTTTGTGGTCAGCTGGTTCAGGACCTTGACGGCGTTTCAACGATGCTGGAAGATTGGCAGGCAGAATTGGGTGATGTATTGGCTCGATATTTTTGTAAAGCTATACAGCGTCCTACGCACCTTCTTTGATTCTGCAACCTTCTCCTTCATTTCCTGTTTCTCCTTCCTAGCCTTCTCCCTAGCAGCTTCCCTATCTTTCTTTTCTCTTTCCTTCGCAGCCTCCCTCTCCAATCGTTTGTTCTTCTGTTCCTCAGTTTCCTTCTTTGACCTTTTACTCTTCTTTGCCTTCTTCTTGGATTTGTTCTTCTTTTTTTTGCTTTCAGAGTCGTTCTTTTTCTTGTCCCGAGAGTGTTTCTTTTTCTTGTCCTTCTTTTTCTTGTCCCCAGAATCGGAACTCGAGTCGTCATCGCTGCCCTCATCCGTGTCCTCACTGGCCTGGGGAAAATGGAACAGCAATGATGGTGGAACAAGGGGCAGCGAGGGCAAAGGATGAAGAACATATATATACAGCTACTACGCGTAGTATAATAGGTTGAAAAGCAATCTTTGAATGAAACATGATGAATTGAAAATCAGGCCTCATCCTCGCTATCTGAAGTCGATGAAGCTTTTCTTTTTTTGGGCTTGTCCTTAAGCTTACCTTCATCTCGGGTAGTCAAAGAATTGGAAAGGATGGTGGAATCCAAGTGTTCTTCGCTTTCTTCATCCCAACATAAATATAAGGTTAAATCCTGAGCAAAGACACCAGGTAAATCGGTTTGTGGGACAGGGAAGACCAAATTCTTGGAAGCTTAAATGCATTCAAAAATCAGAAAATGAAAGCAAACAACGGAACATTGCATCGAATACTTATTTATATATATATAAGTACGTTCCAAAAAGATGATAAATTATATATATATTTTTTTTTATATATTCACTATGCTGGATCAAACTGATTCTGAATCTTCGAACCGTTTCAACTAGCAATATAATGATGAGATTCCTTTCTTGATGGCAGGTCTGGGTGCGGTTTCCGCTGATGCTTAAATTCTGGTTGAGACTTGGCCTGGACAATCTCCTTGGCTATTGCAGGAGAGTTGTACTTCTGACTGATTTGTTCCTCAGTCATCCATCGACGGCATCCGCGTCGATTTTCTGTTGCAGTCGTCTCCAATGACACTGCCCAGCAACTAGATGTCCAGTCCTCCCCACAAGAAAGCCACTTCTCATAGAGATCGGCCATGGCAGCAGTACCTTAAGCAAAGATGGCTGCTTTGGTTTTTTAATTCCTTTATGATCAGGTTGAATTTCGAAATAACTTAGTTTGATAGATCATGGCGTCAAAGATTCCAAATTCAGTACGTACTTTATATCGGGCGACCATGGAAAACAACAATTATAGCTTATCTCCCGGAATGTTTATCTCAGGGTTGCAGTACTTCAGCAAAGGTACGATCTTTAGAGTCTTTGGCTTTGGCAATTGCTTCTTGCAAAGGAAGCGTATTCTTGGGACCTTGGGATGGGTTTCTAGGTTATAAAGGCCGGGATTCAGTAGAATGTATGTGCATATTATGTGTTTTTGTTTTGGTAATTAGAAATGCTCTGGGCCCTAGACTCTCCAAGCTTCGATAGAACCTTCCCTTTCGTGCTTTGTATGCCAACCTTTCGGTTTTTTTCTTTTCTGCTTCCTTTGCCGCTTGTTCGATCTCAGCTGTGTCGCGGCGCAAGAGCTCGGGGACGTCAGTAGCTGGAGGTTCCTTTTCCTTTTCCTTCTCTTTTCCTTTTCCTTTTCTTGCTCCAGCTTCCTGCTTTTCTTGATTCTTGATGTCAACCTTGTCTTTCTTGCTTTCCTTCTCTGGCTTTTTGGCATCCTTTTCTTTCTTGCTATCCTTCTTGCCATCATTCTTGTCATTCTTGCTATCCTTCTTGCCGTCATTCTTGTCATTCTTGCAATCCTTCTTGGTACCTTTCTTTTTGGTATCCTTGTCATTCGTGCTATCCTTCTTATCTTTGTTTTTGGTATCCTTGTCATTCGTGCTATCCTTCTTGGTATCTTTGTTTTTGGAATCATTGTCATTCTTTCCACCCTTTGTCTTCTTTGTCTCTTTCACCTGCGATTCGACCTTGCTTTCCTCAGTCTCATCACCCTGCTTGCGTTTCCTCGTCTTTTCAACCTTTGGTTTACAACCCTCCTTTGGCCCAGTGCTGGATGCTGAGAATTTGCCTGGTTCAACATCTTCCTCACCTGATGATCCATCATGTGCATCATCTCCTGACTTGCTTTCTTCTTTGACCTTATCACGCTGACTCCTACTACCTTCTTTCTCAGCAGCTTTAGCTTTTCCACCACCCTTTACCTCATCATCAGGATTTTCCACATCAAGCCTAGTCTTGGCCCTCAATCGTGTCATCGCGGGTTGCTCATTCTTTTTCTGTTCCTTATCATCATCAGCTGCATCTTCCTTACCATCATCAGCTGCATCTTCCTTACCATCATCAGGTGCATTTTCCTTTGTTTTGGCCCTGCGCTTGTTTGGTTTTTCCGTTTTGGGCACAGAAGGCTGTTCATCAGCTTGCGCAAAGGAAAGCTTTCGGCGGGGTGTGGCGACAGAGTGGTTGGGGAGATCTTTTTTCTTCTTCGGAGCTTTCCCTCGGCAAGGTATGTGTAGAAAGATCACATGATATGAGACTTTGTCAATGATGACTCATGAGTGCATGGAAAGCGTATACGTATATATAAATAATTTTGCATTAAAATAATACTATATTTATAATATTATCATATAATTGAATGATGCATATGCACTGCACTCCTAAGATGAACAATTACACAGCCTGTTGTGGGTGGTGGCGTTTCTTTCTCCTCTTGATCTTCACTGATAGGAACTTCCAAATCTTCAGGATGCGCAGTCCTAGCGCTATATAGATATCAATTAGGTAAGGGCAGGGCAAAATCGATCTAGACAATATAGTTCGATCCCATGCATTAATCCATCAAATTTTTGAGACCTGTATCTATAACAAACGTAACCGCCATCTTAAGGCCTAGAAATAACGCGGACACATATATGCTACATATACTCTTTTACAAATCTTTTTCTTGAGGAAGCCTATTGAATTCACCCCCAATCTGTCCTGTACTTGGGTGTGGCAGATCGATGGGTTTCACCCTCACTTCCATATCCAATTGTCAGCTGGCTGTCTGACGCTGCAATCTGTCCGGCCGCCTTCTCCTGGCGAGCCTGTGCTGCCTTGAGGAACTTCTCTGCCATTGGTGCTAACTTTGGCCAGCGCTGGCTGGGCAAGCTATGTATCAGTGTGTTGGCGATATATTTAAATCGGTTGTATATATATATAATATAATATATATACAGTACATGTTTTGGAATTTTATTTCGCAGAAATTCGCATAAATATAAATTGATCGCCGATGTATGTCTGATATATCGATATATGATATGATGTATTTCTTTTCATCTTTGGGCTGGAAAGGGCCATGCTAGGACAGTAAGATGTTCATGTTTTGAGATTTTATTTCGCAGATATTCGCACAAGTAAAAAAACGAAAGAAAAAATGCAATTTTTGGAAGGTGCAAGTTCCACGCTAAACAACGTACTTTCCATGCTAAACAATGTACTTTCCACGCTAAACAACGTACTTTCCACGGTTTGTCCTCGGTTTGTCCTCGGTTGTTTTTTTTTCTGAAAATATTTCGTACTCAGCGCAAGTTTTTTCATCATCTTTAATTGTGGAGATCGATCTCTAATTTAAAGCTTGAATTGAAGACCAAAGCTTAGATGTAAAGCTCCGGCAAGTGCCAAGAGAAGCTCATCGATGGGTCATTTTAACCCATCTAGTGGTAAAATTGGTTTGTAAGTACCCCGGGCCACTTCTCCTTTCAGAAACTCCCTCACCTCGTCTAAACAAGCATGTTTCCAATCGAACGGCGCCTTCACCACTGGCACCTGGGATACGGAATATTGCGAAAAAAAACTAGGACGGGGGGCTTGAGAAGTAATGCGTTTGAAGAAGGCCTTATGCTATCCCACAACAAATCGAATCCCATATCCCCATGATTAATCCAACCCGAGGCGCTTCATCGATACTTGGGATAGCTTGGGTTGCAGGCTTAGATTCCTGCAAAACGGGCAGCTGAGGGAATTTTGGCGTTTTAAAATTTAATGATTTTGCAATCCAAGGCATGGTGCTGAAGACTCGATTTTCTTTAGATTCGAAATTGAAATCACCATGCTACCACACGCTTCTGAATTTTAAGGGGGTAATTAATTTGGATATCTCAGCCAGGACCCTTGTACCTCAGTTTTTCCCTGTTGGCCCTCAAATCACCATAAGCCTCCAAGAATTGTTGATGTTCTCGAAGTAGTGCCTTTCCAAAGCCTTTTGGATAAGCTGATGATCTCTTCATATATGCTCCTCCAGACCTGGGTTTGATCGGTAGAAACAACATGTGATCATAATATTTGGGGGTTGCTGGGGGTCCATAGCGTGAAGGTCCCATTTTGGACGATCAGTTTTTTGGCAATCCGTTTGTGGCCATCCAAATCCTGGTGATGCAAGTATATATATATATATAAATATATATATATATATAAATTTAATTTATATATATATATATATATGATATTTTTCCATCAACATATATATAGACATCAAAACCGGTGTCGAAATATACAATGATCTGAACTGATGATATCAATTAATTGAGTCAGGATACACACTAACACTTCCATCTGCCTTCAGTGTTTTCTTCACCATGTTGACCTTGGCTGAGGTTTTTTTAATGCGCCTACGCATCTTCTTCGTCATCATCCGGCGAAGCTTGGACGAAAATGGCCTGACCGAGGGATGTGCTTTCACACTGTTTCTTTTCATCTTTGGGCTGGAAAGGGCCGTGCTAGGACAATGATGTTTTGAAATTTTATTTCGCAGATATTCGCAGATATTCGCACAATTAAAAAAGAAAAGAACATCCAATTTTGGGAAGGTGCAAGTTCTACGCTAAACAATGTACTTTCCAAACAATTGAATGTCATGTCTATAAATGAGGAAGCCCTTCAAAAAACCCATACCGATCCACAAATATTGGGCACCAGGCGTACTTCCGAAAAGCTTCGTTGGTTTCATTGTCAAAGAACCATGTGCCCCCATATACCTAGGCCGCACAACTTTTCCGTTGAGGTCGATTCCCCAACGTTACGGATCACAGAGTTTAAGATTGCGCGTATATCATCGATGTAATATATACATATATATATATATGTATAAGTGCGCGGTGCTAGTCTAATTAGTCTATTTTGGTTGGGAAACTGGGGTGCAACTAGGA
>Ga0126337_10002222_pt1 | contig 12211 bp, 5 predicted proteins | sample DipCmetagenome_FD_92527 | JGI IMG/M metagenome (GOLD analysis project Ga0126337, IMG submission 92527) | Coral microbial communities from La Bocana,Puerto Morelos, Mexico - Diploria C A metagenome | ecosystem: Host-associated > Invertebrates > Cnidaria > Coral | place: La Bocana,Puerto Morelos... | reverse complement strand
GGGCTACACGAATGTTGTAGGGCTGTAGGATCCGTGAGATGGTTTCAGAGGTGCCTTTAATGTAAGGTATAGTCACTGTAGTAACAGGTGTAGGGTTTCTGTTCGTTTCGTCAGCTTCGGAAGTAACAATGCACATACATTCATCCGACTACAATAGATGGATCGAAACCAACCGATAAAAACTTTACACAAGTCTTTCAGCCAATACCATCATGGCTAAACTGACCAATCAGTTTCAATGAGCCAGACATATAATATCATCGCCTGACAAACACTATTCGCTTGACTCTGAAGATGACTTCCGCTCAGGTTGTTGAAACGTCAGTTACCAACAACAGTTCTTTTCAGAACTACCTTTACCCGGACGATCACACTATAAGAACTATCCATGGAGTTTGGTAACATGGTTTCACAATTTATTTAGTAAAGGGTGATTAAAAAACTTCCTTGGCTTTCCTAATTAATTTTGCTACCATGATCTGGATTAAAGCCTATTGTAGTGTACAAAAGGGTACAGTTTTTTTAGTCAATTTTTGGCCTATGTAACACTGTTAGTTTACTATAAGTTTACTGTTGACTTACTGTTTGTAATGTGTCAGTATCATGTCAACCCACATGCAGACAGTTAATTAGTTGACAGGTTAACAAGAGCCAAAACTGGTAGCCATAGATCTGTGTGTCATGCCAACTTTTTTTTTCTGTCCCTAATCTATTTCAGATATTATCGATGATGTTCATATTAAACTCATGGGCCAACAACAATCAGTTAGCTTACATAAGATGTGTTTAAATAAACGCCTGGCCTCTCATAAACGAACAAAGGACCTCCCAAAAAAGCCAGGCGTTTATTTGAAGCAGCCGTTTTAGTCAAGGCCTGACGTTAACTGGAGGAGATACCGTCACTTTCTTTAAACGTAAAAGGTCTAATAATGTTACTTGCTGCATGTAAGAGTCTATCTAACTACTATTGCAGGTAGTTTTAAAAACGCTTTTTGATATCAACTATATAAGCAAAGCTTACCTTGTTTCCTCCAACGATAGCTTCTTTACTTGGCGTAGAAGTGAGGCCTTGTTCCAACTCCAAAATATCTCGAATATCACTCATGTTGTCAACTTAAAAATCAAAAACAATTTCCAAATGGCTGGACATTGACTCACTCAACTGCACGCCGCCATATTGAATTCGTTCTGGGTACCAGGTTCTCTCGGTCAGGATCTCGGCCCGGCTCACATGTCCCGCTCCCAATTTTTTTTCGTCTACAGATATATGATATAAATTCGGTAGTTTCACTTTGAGAATGGTTCGAGTCGCATTTATTCATCCAGATCTTGGAATTGGTGGTGCAGAGCGTCTTGTTGTGGATGCTGGCTTAGCCTTGAAAACACGCGGACACGAAGTGCACTTTTTCACTTCACATCACGACAAATCTCACTGCTTTGAAGAGACAAGAAATGGATCGTTACAAGTTACCGCTGTCGGAGATTGGCTTCCTAGAAACTGCTTTGGTTACTTTTACGCATTCTGGGCTTATGTAAGAATGATTTATGCTTCCTTGTATCTTGTGTTCTTCTCATCATGGCGGATGGATGTTGTCTTTTGCGATCAAGTGTCTGTGTGCATTCCTGTTCTTAAGCTCAGTAAGGCACGGATTGTGTTTTACTGCCATTTTCCTGACCTGCTGTTAACTCACCGAAAAAGCCTCCTTAAAAGGATCTATCGTGCTCCGTTAGACTGGCTAGAGGAAGTCACAACTGGTGAGCTACCTACATGAACATGTCTTTAGTTGAAGGGGAGTGGGGTTGGGGGGCATGGTTCAACTATGTTGTGACTCTTGCAGGGAGGAGGGGGAATAGTCTGAGGGTAGCCATCTTCTGTGTATCTTCCGGGGAGCAAAATTGATGCTGAGTTTGTCTTAGGTTTGCAGGGATAAGTGTTCACTACTTATGACAATGTCTGACCCGTTTGAATCAATTTCAATATGTTTTATATATAGAAGTTGACTACGCGTGAAAAACAGTCACAATCAAACTAATATATAGATTTAGCCAACCTAAAAGCAGTGCTCTTGAGTCCTATTAAGCTAACTCAGGATAAGCGAGGATTTTAATTTGAGTTTTGTAAGTTTTCTGTGGAATGTCTGGCCCTCTGTTTTGAGTTTGAATAATCTCAAAATACACCAAATAAAAGCAGTGAAGAACTCTTGTATACAAGAAAAATGTATTCTTCAGTTAAGTTAGCATTAACAAGTAAACCTGGCATGAGCCTGTGATCCAGCTGAAAACCAGCACTTAGTCAGTGGTCACCTTCAGAAACATGTGACCTTAAAGAGATCTAAACTTGAGCCCACAATATGATCACCTGATACTGGTCAGCAGATACCTTGTTTTGGCAGGTGTCAATTGACCATAACATGGTAGCCTGTAATGCAGGCGTATTTTGGCGAGTGACTGAGTCTATTTTGACCAGGCGAGCGCCATCTTGGATTCAAACTCAGAAAGGGGCTTGGGAGAGATGAAAAGGTGTCCTTGGAAGTGGGTGTTAGGCTAAAAGACATAGCGGCAGATCTACTCAATCGCGAGCTTATACCACTATAATTCATGAACACACGGAAAACACCTGCACTGTAGGCTAATAGCGTGGATGTCCTGTATCAAAGAAGCACACTATAAACCAAGGCTGCATGTCTCTGTTAACCTTGTTAATGGCTGCAATCTTGCACAAGGCTGTCATGATCTTCACAGTTGTGCGTACGTGATAACCATGAAAAAATCAATTCATGGGTTTCCTTTGCTTTTCTTTTCCCTATGGTGGGATATTTACTACCTAATGAAAAGAAAATTTGTAAGGTCAAGGGTCACTAAAAGAGTTCTATTGGGCTGCTCCCTCTCACCTAGCTACTTTTCTTTTAAACCCTATTGTTGTCTGGAAGCCTAATTTAATATTAGTAATAACCAACATGTTACTTAAATTTCTTTAACAGGCATGGCAGATACTGTTCTTGTGAATAGCAACTTCACTGCTGAGACTTTTGTGTCAACATTCACTAGCCTACGCAACAATCGCCCACGGGTCTTGTATCCCTCACTAAATTTTTCATCATTTGATGCACCAGTGGCCGCAGAAGAAACCAATAGAGACCTGATACCACCTTCTGCCAAGTTTGTGTTCCTATCAATTAATCGTTATGAGAGAAAAAAGAACCTGAATTTGGCACTGGAGGCATTAGATTGGCTTAGAAATATAATCAGCGATACAGAATGGAAGGATGTACATTTAGTTATGGCAGGTAAGTTGATTCTCTAACATTGCATATCAGTAGCAGCAACCTGTCACTCATTTAAGAGTAACACATCACATGAAGTGTTACCCATCTTTCAGTCTCACATTTCTACTTCATGAAAGCTTTATATAATATACCATTATCATTTAACACATGATACGTGTTCATATTGCCTATAGATACATCTTTTTCAAATGTCTAAAATGTCTAAATGTTTCTTCTTTCAGGTGGCTATGATGATAGAGTTGTAGAAAACAAGGAACACTTTTTGGAACTGTGCAAACTGGCAGAGCAATACAACCTCAGCAGTAAAGTGACATTTGTGAGATCATTTAGTGACACTCAAAAACTGACATTTCTTAATCAATGTACATGCTTGATCTATACTCCAAGCCATGAACATTTTGGTATAGTTCCAATTGAAGCCATGTACATGAAACGTCCAGTGATTGCAGTCAATAGTGGTGGACCTTTGGAGACCATTCAAGATGGAGTGACAGGATTTTTATGTAATCCTGATGCAGAGTCCTTTGCACTAGCAATGCAGAAGTTTTTGAAGAACCCATCACTTAGTTCAACACTGGGGGATGCTGGCAAGACTAATGTCATCAAGAAGTTCTCTTTTGATGTATTTGCCCAACACCTTCATAATATTGTATGTTGTTTGTACTTGACAGAATTTGATGCATATCCCCTTGATTAGTTTTAATATACAGTGTACATGTAGCCTACAGCAGCTTGCATATTATATATCATTGTGTCTTCAGCCAAAAGAACAGGTGATGGGATCAGCTAGGGATAATGTCTCACTGTGCACCCAAATTCCCACTGCTTATATTAAAAGAAATGTACAGAAATTAGGAAGGAGGAGAGGTGTGTCTTTCTTCCACTTTCTGGAATCCTTATTTCTTAAACAGCAATGTCCTATACATACAGTGCACCTAAACGTCCTATACACACTCTGCATTATCTTCAAGTCATCAAAATGCACAGAGGTGAAAGAAAAACCCTGACCTGCCTGTTTCCTGGACACTCACAGAATTTTTAACATGGTCATGGTTATTTAAATCGGAGAATGACAATAGGGTCCTTCTTTAGCCTGACAGAATGGCAGTTCATGCAATTATACTTCCAGAGTTGACAAAATAACAGATTTTACTCCCAAAAAAGTATATTTTGTAGCAGTGGTACAGCAAGTTAATTATCTTGGTTTGTTGACAGGTAACTGATGGAATGCAGGCAGGCAGCATGTGGTTGACAGCTGTTACATGTTTTCTCATGGTTGTTGTGTTCTGTGTGGCATGTGTGTGGGCCATCAATTTCTATGAGAGTTACTGACAAGGACCTTTATTAATTACTGTCGACTCAGCACAGATACAACCATATGTAATGACTGTAATTTCTATCTTCATTGAATATTTAAGGTCTTCACATGTTTTATTTGCATCTGTGTAGAACAATTTATTACAAGCTTTTCCTTAACAAGAGTTCCAACAGGTCAATTCCCACTGCTCCTACCAAATTATTAGAAATTTTCTATTGCATGTGTTTTGTCAGGTCATGGTGTTTGACTAGAGACCCCTCACTTTTCTGAAACACTGCTGACATACACAGCTCAACAAGAAAAGCTTGTAGGAAATTCTGCTGCACAAAGCAGCATGTGCCTAGAAAGTCATATCTGATAGATCTAAAGGATTTTGCTGCTGGGTTAGTGGATTCTATCCTTGACTGATTGGCAAGTGTACCAGTAGTTCTTTAAGGGAAATGTCTTAAATATATATTTAATGCTACTAAGAAATTTTTGGGTGGTTGACCGTAGTGAGAATTGCTTCTGGTTCAGTTCAGTTCAAGTTTGAAAACAGCTTTCATTAGCACTGTGCAAAAAGTACAAGTTTTACTTGTAAAGGAAGAGTAAAACAGAAAACAAGCCTTGTTAAAGACAGCTTGTTAAGAAAAAAATTTTGAGTCCATAATTAAATAAACTGTCATTGCGAGGCTACGCCTCACAGGCATGTAGCAATATCATCGTAATCTCTTTCTATTTTTACAGTGGAGTATTTATTATGTAGGGTACAAGTAGAAAGCCTGCACTCAAGTGTGGTGTTAAGAAAAAGCTAGTAAATTAATTTTCTGTTCATGTTACAGATCACAAGCAGAGGAAAACCCAATGTGCACTGTCCAGGTTTTTCTTAAATGCACTGATTTGAAATAATTTAGCTACATGATGACTATTACTAATAGTCCTCTAGTAGCATAGCCAATCTAATGCAGGATTTGCATTAGTCCACCAGTTGGGTGATACTAATGGTGGTACTGTTTACTTTTGGGTCCAATGGCCTATAATGTGAACATTATACAGGATGTTAATGGGGTTAACTGTTTAGCACATGTTTTTTCACTATTGTAACTTTAAAAAACAACAAAATAAGAACTGATTCTCATATACTGTAAGGTTATTGACTTTTTAGCGTATATGGTACTTAATGCCAAATAGTGCTGACTTCCAGGAAAAATAACATTTTGAGGATACAAATGTAAATTTTATTTATTTTGACCTTGTCTGACACTTGTAAAATCTTTACACTATCATATTTTGTCTGTTGCGAGTCCTGTTGAAGTTTGTCCCAGATTTGGTCTTATTTTGTGGCATGTTCCGTGCTTGTGGTCTGCCTGCACTACTGTTTTAGTTAGCAGTTCCAGGGCTTTTTCTCTTCACTCTAATGGTATGCAATCCTGGCAGCCATTAGTGCTGTTCCACAAATTTCTTTCTGGGGTGACTTTGGCAGCAAGCTTCAATATTTTCAAACACCAAATAGAGAGTGTGCAAGAGAAAGCAAGGGAGCTTGGAGTAAATTGCTTAGAGCTGAACAGTTTTGCGTGGTAAGGTCAACCACAGAAGGAAATTATTGGAGAAATTATTTTTAGTGTTCAGTTCACTTGTTTGGCTATAAAAAGCCACACATTGGAGTCTACAGTGGAACACTAATTATTGTGTGATATAGAGAACCATAAATCTAAAACTGATTTTGTTTCAAACTCAACTTATTTTGTCAATGGAGGTCATCTACAGCTCCTAAAATCTTGCAAATTAAATGATTAATCTCCTTTTTTGTTACATAGTGACAAAATCCATTATGTCTAGAACAGTTTACTAGATGGCTTACTTTTAGCTGTTTACTTACTACCTCACTGACACCTTCCTAGTAGGCCCAGCAATTAATGACATGCTAAAATTCTAACATGGCTTGAACATTAACTCGACTAAAACAAAAGAAATCACTTGGCATTTGAGGCATGAACAAGAAATTTCCTTTTTTAGTCCCCTTGGCCTCTGCACCATGTTGGAATTTGAATGTATTGACAGAAATAGCCTTAGCTATTTAATTATTATTTTATTTCATGTATATGTGCATCGTAAATTAGAGATCTCTCACAATAATATATTACTAAAATGATGAAAATCAGTTTAATCATAATGTATGTTGGTGAATATTTGTCTCAATAATATAAAATAAAATGTCAGACAATATACTTGATGGAGATGATTGTTGTAAGATATAAAAGGAATGTTTAGGATAAATTTATTTATGAAGACTGTTCCTGAATGATGATGGTGATGAAATGCATTCTTAGGCCAAAATTTTGTGTAGAAAGCTACTTAAGGGCAAATGTTCTCTTTGTTTTCATTCTGATTGTGGAATCGCTCAATTTTTGCATCACGTTGTAACTTTGCATAGTAGCGTAGAACATCTGGGTGGGCACGCACACACTTGCTATCAAAATCCAGGACTCTGAGCCCTTGCAGGCTGCGTGCTCTTGAAAGTGCAACATAAGCTTGACCATACTCGAAGACTCTTGATAGAGAGATCTCAACACAATCTAGTGTCATACCCTAGAGAAAATTCAAAATAGCACATTATATTAGACAACTTCGTGTTCTGTTGGGAGCCATTTTAACCACAACCAGTTTGGGTTGATAGGTTGACGTTTCTCAATAGAACACTACACAATAGAACACTACACAATAGAACACCGGTAAAGAACATGTGGTAACTCCTGGAAGTAGCTCTCATGCAAGCTACATGTACGATCACAACATAATCATGTGAATCCTTTTTCACCCACCAACCTGGTTTGAGGCCGGTTTAAAAAGTTGACCAACCAAACCAACCAAAAATGGTTTTTCCAATAGGGCACAAAAACCAACCAACCAGAAATGGTTGATTCTAACCTTAGAGTATTATTATTATTATTATTATTATTACTATTATTATTATTATTATTACTATTATTATTACTATTATTACTATTATTATTACTATTATTATTACTATTATTATTACTATTATTATTATTATTATTATTATTATTATTATTATTATTTCAGAATAAAAACTAGCGGTAAAAAACGACGTTTCGATCTCTCTGAGATCATTTTCAAGTTGAAATTGAACTTGAAAATGATCTCAGAGAGATCGAAACGTCGTTTTTTACCGCTAGTTTTTATTCTGAAATGTTTTTCAAAAAAACTACTTATAAGAATTATTATTATTATTATTATTATTATTATAAAGAAAGGGGAAGACTACTCCACGACTATCGCTTGCGTCAGAACCAAAGTCTCTTTTGCAATCTTGAGGATAGCACTTCTATGCTTCTATGACTGGTTTCACAAATTGCTAAGTGCCCTCTAGGACTGGAAGGAATGTTAGTGTAATTCTTTTAACTCGTACACTTTCTACAGTTTACCTGGCTTTTGTGTATGGACACTGCCCATGCTAATTTGAGCGGTAGCTGTCTTCGAGTGACTGTCCCTCCACCAGGTGTCTTAACCACCCACCTTTCAGGACCAATTACTTCCTCAAGGCCTGACACAAATTTGACAACAGGATAACCTGAAAACATTTAATTATTTGCAGTTATTAAAAGCTGGCAATCCAAAATATAATGGTATCAGTAAAATGCTCTGACTTACTATTAAGTTTTGAGTTTCCTTGAGAAGTTATAAAAGCTAAATCATTCGAAAGAATTATTTCTGTGAAGGCATAATAATTATCTGCCAATGTATAGCACAAAATTTCTTTTCAGGGTTAGACCTGTTTTAGTGCTGTCTGTTTGCATGAAGGAAAAGCCAAAGAGTGAAAAGAGTTGTCACATTTACTGACTGCAGTATAGGGTTTCATGTATGAAACAACAGAGGTGGTTATTGGGTAAACAAATATGGAATGCCCATATAGAAAAGAAGAGGAAACCCATCAATTGATTTTCTTGTGGTTGTTATGGCTAGCATTATCGCTTGTGGGGTGCATACGCATGACAACAACAATGACAGCTACGGATTGCACAAGATGGCGGCCAAACTCCAGCTAATAGGTTAACAGAGACATACAGCCTTGATGTATAGCATCCTTCTTTGATACTGGACATCCATGTTATGGTCAATTGACACCTGTCAAAACAAAGTATCCGCTGACCAGTATCAAGTGATCATACCACAGATTTATCCAGGTCACATGTTTTTTTGAGTGGACTGCTGACTAAGTGCTAGATTTTAATTGGATTGCAGGCTCATGTCAGGTTAACTTGTTGTAACCACATTGTTTGGAAGTGGGTTGATGTTAACCCAAGATTAAAAATCAACTGAATAATATATTTTTTCTTGTATATAAATGTTTTACACTGCTTTTGTTTTGTGTATTTCAAGATTATTCAAACTCAAAACAGAATGCCAAGCAATATATAGAGAAAGTTACAAACTCAAATCAAAATTTTGCTTATCCTAGGTTAGCTTAATAGGCCTTGAAAAACCTGTCCCAGGAGCTCCATGTTTAGGCTTGGCTAAATCTATATATTATAATTTTATGACTGAAGATTAATTAATTAATCTTTGTTAAACAGAAGACAAACCAGCAGATCCTGACTCAAAGTCTTTAATTATACCACGGGCACCATTGACTAGTCCTTTGGAAACATTCAAGTTTTTGGCCAGCATCACCTAATTTAGTTGAAAAAGGGAATGAAAATTTGTTTTATTTGTTGTAAATGTTGTACACTAAGGATCACAGGACGAAATGTAGTTGGTTACCTGTGCTCCTTCTTTCAACTCAATGGTCTGTCCCACAGGAACCTGACTGTCAAGCATTGTACACATTGCACTGTCACTATCACTGGCATGGAATACTTTGTTGTCACCTGACAGCCTTGACAAATGTATCTCATTGATCTGGTTCACATTCTCCTTGTGGGTGCAAAGCTTGGTGGCTAGTATTCCATTATGCTCTATAGTTTGATTTTTTGTTTTGGTCAACTTGGAGACAAGCGCATCTGAACAACTAGAAATGTGTGTGATGAAATAAGTAAATGAGAATTGTTTTCCAATCAAAATGTATGGAATTAAAATTTTATTAAAGAGTTCACTTGGTATTTTTAGCAAGAGGAAAACCAGAGAACAGATTCACCACATTGAAAAACCCTCCCACATCCAGAGACAGCAATTTAAATCCATGCTACATAATTTAGTGGGAACCAGTGCTCTCATCTCTAAGTCAAGGTGAGGTGTGGGGTCCAGGGTTAAATGTAAAATACAATGTTATTTAAAGCATTCTGCAAAATCAATGTGGGGGTAAGTTAAAATGCAACACTTAATACTTACCTTCCAACTCTGACATTTTGTAGAATGGAAATGAAAAGTGGATCTTTTTGTCTGAAGACATGTTTTAGTTCAATGGTTGTATCAATACAATCAGTCCAACTGTCTGCCTGTTAAGTTAAAATTAACATTTTTAACATACAAGAGAACAGCAATACCTACCAAATAGGTATTTACCGTGATCAATTGGATTCAAGCTTACAGATATTGTTCTTAAAAAATAGCATGCAAAGTATAAAGATGTATGTGTACATTTAAGCCACTCTATGGTTAACATTTACTGGTTTCATGCAATTCAGTATTGACGAACAAGAAGTTAGAATTCTCATTTTTACCTGGAAACAAAACTTTTTTGTGCCTGGTTGTTTTGTTACTGGAGGAAGCTGTAAGAAATCCCCAGACAGAATCAGTTGAATTCCTCCAAATGAAATCTCTTTTTTCCTGACAGCTCGGGCAACAGCTTCAAGCTTATCAAAGTAGGTAGAGTCTACCATCGAGATTTCATCAATGATCAAATGTTTACACCGTCTCCATTGTTGAGCACGTCCAGGTCGTAATGCCAGTTCGACACACTGGCTAAGGGGGGCACTTCCACTACCAATACCTAACACAGTTCAAGATCATGACAAGAAATTTAGCACAAGGGCTAACATCACAATGAAAGCCAAACAGCTACATGTGAAAACTTGTCTTTTGCAGAGTACACTTTTTATTCCCATTATATTGGCTATAAAGCTCAATACTACATGTACATGTACTTCAATATTTGCTTCCAGGAACTCAGTAAGATATCTAAAGACGTCTGCTTTTGCCTTTGGTATTACTGTACATTAAATCAAACTTTGTAAAATAAAAAGTAAATTAAAAGAAGACAAATTTTGATTACATTCAAGTTTATTTCTTGGATAAAATAGTGTCCCCAGTTAAGTATGTTTATGTTTTTTTAAATACTAGTAAAGTCCTTCTCAAGCCTTCCATTAAGCCAAAGCTCCTGACCGGCTATGACCGGGTACAGTCACTGGTAGTTAAGAACATACATGTATATTATGGGGGTAGAATTTTGAGGCAGAATCCTCCAGTTAATTCTTCGTAACCGAGCTCAGTCTCCATAAAATATTGAAATTCTTGCAAGAAACCAGATGCTCACCATTCGCAAAAGGAAGCTCACCTGCAAATGCATGAAGTGTGGTACCGCCAATGTGGCATGCTGCAGCTCCGGTACTTGCTGTAACAAAGGTGCTCTGAGGTGGTAACATCGTTATCAAACGTTTCAGTAGATATGACTTTCCAGTTCCTGCACTTCCAGTAAAAAACACGCTCCTCCCCGCTCTTATTGCGTTCACCACCGCCATTTGTTCAGGTATGAGGTTTATTTGAAAAGGACTCAGACAGTGAAGACGTTTTCGTGCCGTTGCATTGTTTCCTTGACCTGTGGTATTCTCTTTTTCTGTAGTTTTGATTCTCTTCGGAGTCACGCCATTGTTGCCGTCAAGAGGCCTTTTCCTACTGCCCATAGTGAAATCTTTTTCGGTTAGCGGACTTATATTTTCAAATGCACGAGCCTTTTCACTAAGAAGCCGTCTTCGATTGCTTGTTAGTCCATTTTGTTTGCTTTGGGCAAGTTTTAATGACAAGCATTTCAAAAAAGCTGCAAGCTGATTTGGTGGACAGTTCGAGAACATAATTTGTATTTTCTGTGTTAGAAGTTTAATCGTCGCCTTTCCTTCCTGTAAAAACCTTTTGTGGATGGTTAACTCTTTTAAAATAAAAGTTTTTCCCAGTGGAGACTGACTGCTGACAATTCGAAGAGCAATGTCGCGAAATTCATCTCGGCCAAGGACAACTGTAATGTTCTTGTATGTTCGCCGTTTTGTGACCACTCCATTGGAGTTAAGACTTTCCACCATTAAGCAGCCCTCTAGTTCACTAGCTTCCATTACTGCGTTGAAACGTTCTTGAAGAAATATGTCTCTGTCTTTGTACGAAGTATTATTGAGAAGTAAGTAATAGCTCGATGCATGACAATGGCCCTTTTAAATTTGGTGCTCAGATATTTTGTCCAATCACATTCGAGGGCACTTTCGTTTTCAGTCTTCTAGCGAAAACAGACCGCTGTTTCGGAAAATGAGCCCTCGCTCACGTTCATCTTACTACAAAATAATAATAAACAATTATTGGATGAGGTTTTTGTGATATCCAGAATAATCAAGGTCGAGGTATGGGTTATCAGCCGAAGCCGAAGGCTGAGGCTGATAACCCTTACCGAGACCTTGATTATTCT
>Ga0126337_10002221_pt1 | contig 12215 bp, 8 predicted proteins | sample DipCmetagenome_FD_92527 | JGI IMG/M metagenome (GOLD analysis project Ga0126337, IMG submission 92527) | Coral microbial communities from La Bocana,Puerto Morelos, Mexico - Diploria C A metagenome | ecosystem: Host-associated > Invertebrates > Cnidaria > Coral | place: La Bocana,Puerto Morelos... | reverse complement strand
TTCATGATGTAGATCATCTTCTCTCCCAGAGTAGAGAACTGTCTCTCCTGTTGTTGTCTTCATTCTCCCAGATTTTATCCATCTACTCTCACTTATGCCTAAGATATCAAGTCTGTAACGCTTTATTTCAGCAATGACCTGCGCCATCCTACCTTGCTCATACATTGTTCGCACATTCCAAAAGCCAATCAGTGTAGTTGTTTTAGTGCTGACGGCTCCCGTTGTCGTGACAGCGGGTTCCTTTCGGCTTTGGCCACTGTCAGTCATTCGAATCCTATTACCTTCAGAGTTTCTGGTGTTTTCACTCTCAGCATTCACTGCTGCCCATGGCATGGATTCCGGAGGCTCATTCTGCACAGATGATTCATGTAAGCTACATGTTGCTGTTTCCATAATAAAGGCTTTTTTACATGACAGGGTTGTTAACCCTGTGCAAAACCCCCAAACCTGGAGGACCGGTAGATTGCTCTTTGTCTGGCCCCTAACCTTTGACCTGTCTGGCATGGGTGACCCTAACTGATAAACAAATAAACTGATGAACTTAAATCCTGATATATTGACTCAAACATTGACGTAAAATATCTGTCTTGCGATGAGTCGAGGTACGGATGGAAGATGTCTTTCACTGACTACAAACCTCTGAATATTGGGGGGCCTGAAAATGGTGGATGAACTGAGGTGGGCGCGCATTGCAAACTGGATGGGTCAGATTTCAACCTTAGTCATTGATGTTGCAAGAACGACTACTTTGTTCAGTTATAAGTTGACCAATGGTTTTAAAGTTAAAGATCACAAACAAATTGACAAGATGATTTTATACTTTCTTGATGCCAAAAGAGTCAGTTGCAAGTTTACACCAAATCTTGCAATCTTTGTTTCAACCTTTGATGAAGATGAATGTTCTTTCAAAAGAGTTTTAACATGTTTATTGATGAGCATTACTGCCATGATACTTATACAAACTGAAGAATAACTCAGTTCATAGTTCAACCTCAACATAGTTCGTAAGGAATGATTTAACATCTTCAACCACAGTTGTGTGCAGTTTCCATGCGTTCTTGGTGAAATGCCATAGTTTTCGTAATGTTCCTCTAGTTGGCGAAATCTTGAGTAACTTAAAGTGATTGCGATAAGATAGGCATAGAAAGCGAAACCTTCAACTTTGAAAAAGATTCCCTCTTAGTTTTAGTCTTACAATTATCTGAAAAGTACATAAAAGACAGCAAAGTAATCATATTAAGTAAACAATGAACAAAATGTTTGAAATGAAACGAAGTGTTCGAATGATCCAGCGTAATAAATATTATAACTTCTGCTGCTGTTTGTTGACATTGTTTCGTGGCATTTGCAACTGCTGTATGTTGTTTCCTAAACTATGGCTAAACGGTGACGGCAAAAGGAAAAACAGAGGGATTGGTTCTGACAATGTAATCTGGAACGGCTTACTATAAAACGGACCGAACCGTTAAACGGATAGTTCTTCCATTTAAACGGATTGCCCTTCCGTTTAAACGGATTGTCCTTCCGTTTAAACGGATAATGGTCTTTTAAAAACGTTTTGCCAATTTTATCAAACAGATCAAGAAACAGATTAAACACTTCTAGAAACCATTTAAATGCTTTTGGAAACCGTTTTAACGGATACTAAACAGGTAGAAAACGCTTTCAAACCGTTAAACGGATATCCATTAGTGTACGTTTTCCCAAATAAGGTCACATTTGTGAAAGCAGGTCTAGGTATATGGCTCTTAAAGTTAAACCAGGCACCTAGGTATCTAAGGTTTCGATCCGTGGTAAAACTAGTCAGTGCAAACAGGTTCTTATTTATTACAGTGCTGCATGTTATGTTAAAACAGTGTTCTTAATAAAATAAGCGAATCAAGGTTCTCTTATTTAGTTTTTTTTTTACCTACAAAATGGCAAATACACCAAATCTGACTGAATGGGGAAAGGATTATTGCACTTGGCATATAACTAAATCAAGACTAATGTATCAAATCACTTTTTGGTCCAATGCTACTCTTTCTTAGATAAATTGACTTGAAAAGCAGTTGAATTTTATAAGTAGTCAGATAGTCATCCCATCTCTAAGAAAACAAATCAAAGAATGGGTCCCCCTTAGGTTGCAGCAACCAAGCAAAAACCAGAAAAGAGAGTATAAGTTTCAATAAACCTTTGCTGCAACGAAAGGCTACACATTGCAGTATTTTGACTGTACGAAGCAACCACGATACGTCATCAGCCCATAGTGCATTGCGCGCCATTCAAGATGGCGGCCGCGGGAATTTTAAATGGGCTATAGGGCCGATCTTTGGAAGCCAATAAAAAAATTATTTCGCTAGGAGAGACATTGTTTTTAGTTCAGATCTTCTAATAAGTACATTTTAAACATTTTAGGTCATACTTGTTAAAATAGTGGAGGTTCCCTTTAAAAACACAATCACTAGATATGTCCCACCTTCGACGGGCAAGCTACACCAGGGAGTGGAATACTCCTAGTCCCTTCACGATTCAGAAACTGGAGATAAACCCCAGCCTGCTGGGCCTCTAGGTTCATACAGACTTCACCTTCACCTGATAACAATGTCTTTTTCAGCCTCATTGTCTTGGTTTCTCAAACTGGACTGGAATTTTCAGCCAGACTGAAACCTGTTCCCAGAAATCGCCAATTTCATTTCAAGAAGATTTGCGTTGGAAGCTTGACCAAAACCTCTATCCCCTCCCACCAGGCCGATATTTCAGGCTGGGCTTAAATTTGCCATGTTATCAGCCACTTAAAACTATGAGAGAGAAGTTAACTCATGCAGTACTACAGATCCATGTATTACACAGTATCATGTATGAGATAAAGATGGCCTGGACAGAAAAATAAAAATTTGGTAAAAGCCATCAGAGGTCAACTGCTTCCCCCTTCCCCAGCTTTACAACAAGCCTTTCCCACTCCCCAATTCCCAAGGATGAAACCATTCTTGAAGATTCAGTCAAAACCTCAGTTAAGTGGCCACCCCTTACTATACAACCAGTAATCAAAGTCCTGAGATTATTGTTAGTAAAATACTGTAAAAGAGAACCCCTATTAAGCAGTCACCTTTTGGTCTTCCTGATGAGGGTTTTCTATTGTCTATGCTTCTATTTAGCGGCCACCAAAATTTAATACACATAGTTTGGCTTTCTTTTACAAAATAAGTTGGCCAAGTTGACCAAGAACACCAAGCAATTAACCCAATCAGTTAAAATATTCAAAGTACTAATTTGGGCGAGCAGCTTTAAATCTTTGTCCCTGAAGACAGTAGTCCATTGTTAATTTGAGATTTCATCCTTCTTCTGATAGGCTTTATTATAAGTGCAGCATTGCTCACAAGACACCAAACTTGTTGATATTCAAAAAATGACCACACCTTGTGCTAATTTATGTACAACCCCTGTTAAGTGACCAACCTCTATTTAAGCAGCCACTTGTCATTTCCTTGAGAGTGGCAAATTTGGCAGCATCAGGGAGGTTTGACTGCATACCAGAGCTGCATATCAACTAGCACAATGATGAGGTTAAAGATATTGAAGAAGACTGTTGGTCACAACACTAAAATTGACATAACTGTTTCAGTAAGAAACTAAACCAGAATCAGAGCAAAAAAAACCCTAGGGTTCTTAATGCATGAGAGCAATGACATTGACATAAGGGGGGTGGGGGCTTCAAAAGGTTCTACAGTAGTGGAAATTCCCTCTTAATTGAATGATATTGCAGATTGAAATGCCAAAGTGTAATTTATTTACAAACCATTGCACCGTAAATTTTATGGTGGGGTATCCAGGGTTATCTCCAGGGTCTGGATAATTATTTAAGAATTTGAATTTATCTTACCAAAGTGCATTTGGGAGGGAACATTGTATGTTCGCCTTACAACTGCCTGATATCGCTTGAGAGCACAGCCAACTGGGTCCACAGTAAAAGTCGCTTCCCATATACGCCACCTCTGAACACACACTCCCCTACTTCATAATGACCCAATTACATACATTTCGACTGCATTTGGCATTACTTGAAGTACTTCACCAACAATTTCACAAAGTCTAGCATCTGAAATATCAGAGTGAGTGATTCTTAGACCAGTTGTATTACTAACTGCAATGGTATACTAATGTTGGCTTCATAGAATTGTTTTGTAAGATACACATGCTTCTTTGGCCACCTCTTTTCGAACGCCATGAACATCATGTAATCCTCTGATTACCCCTTTGGGAATGTAATATCTTGGCCTGCCTGGCCCTATAGACCGTTTCACTGCACACAAGAATCCCATTTCCGAAGCAAGGTTTCTTCACATATTTCACAAATCTTGGAACTGATCATTTCAACCACTGACTTCTTCATGGACCAAATACAACAGCTGATTTAAGTCGTCACTTGCGCTCTGTTGTTCACATTGTAGAATAATGGATCCAATGACATGGGCATAATCATCTAACCTGCGCTCAAAATACTCTAAAACATTGAAATTACCACTGTGCCACCATTTTGTCCAGTTAAATCCACTGGTAATTGCTACAGTGGGCACAATAGCAGTAACTTCATTTTGATAGGTGTTTATATATTCCTCATAGCCGTAAATATTTTTTCGAGGTAGTTCTTAATATATTTGTTGCAGTCGTTAATATAATATTCACAGCCGGTAATATATTTGTCATGGCTGGTAATATATTTGTAATAGCGTTTCATATATTTATCATAGCTTTTCACATATTTGTAACAGCCTTTTATATATTTGTCATATTCTTTCATATATTTGTCATAGCCCAATATATTTACTGAAAATAATATAAATTGAATAATATTGTCCAATATCGCACTTCATACTTTGGGACTGTACAAGAAATGAAGTGGATCGTTTCATTGAACAAGCTAACACATTCCACTTACCAATAAAATTCACAGCCACAGTATCAGAGAATGAAATAACTCTCCTTGATAAAGTGGTGTTCAAAGGAGAAAGATTTCTAGAAAAATCCATCCGGGACATCAAAACTCCCTACAAGCTGACTGAAACCTTTCAATATACTCATTTTACCTTGTGTCACCCTTAGGGGTAAACAGAGGCTTTATCAAAGATGAAACAATAAGACTGCTTAGAACAAACTCTTCAAAAACAACATGTGCTGTTTCAGCATGCTTATGCCATCTTCAGTATTACTTATCATTCTATTAAACTGAAGATGGCGTAAGCAGTCTTTAAAAATAGTTGCCTGTTTTCTCCAATATTTATCTTTATTGCTAGTATTGTGACCTTACAGAAACATGTGCTGTGCCGTGCAAACTTCAAACAATGCCTCAAAGCATGCGGATATCTGAAGAAATATATAGAAAAGTTCCCTGTCAGAGGTTGTCTTGGACTCAAGACAATTGGCTCTTAAACTGCAAAAACAAAAACCGGCAGAGAGACTATTGGCTTCTGTCACTACATACTACCCTGCACTAAAAAATCTTAACAAAATCGTGATGGAAAACTAGAGTTCCATAGATAATCAGCCTCTGCTGAAAACAATTTTTAAAAAGGCCTCAGACAAATGCTGCATTTCAATAAATGGTTTGTTGACATAAACATATGCATTTAAAAAAGACAATGAAAAAAAAAAAAAAAATAGTACCTATGATGTTCAAACTTGCATGTTCCTGTGCAAGAGGCAAAGAACTATCCCACTGCACCACTTGTACAAAACATTAACTCGTAAGTGAAAATGTTCATAATAAATGTGTGTACTGAAATGCTGGAAAACTGGCACAGCAGGCTCAAAATCAATATAGCCATGATTAATTATTAAGAAATGAGAGACGAACAGAGTTGAGAAAAGTTCAAACTATGTGTTTCGCTTATAATTTTTCAGTAATACAAATAAATTCAGAGACGGCAAGGTGACAGTATGAATAGTTGATGAAAACTAGAAAGAGGCATTACACATGCACAGGGTCGGGATTTCTGCATGAACGAATATTGCCTTGCAAAGTTAAGGGGAAAAAGAAAATTTAAAAACATTTCAACATGGATTATTTGTATTTGGTCACTCATCCAAATACTGACCAAAAAAATGTGTAACTGAAGAACAGTTTTACATCTCATCAAAGGTACATGTATAGTATATAAATTATATACAACTTTATGTTGTGGGAAACAAACCTTCATCCATCCTTTAATATCTTGCCCAGCATCTGAAATTTCTTGTTTATGAGAACTTGCCATTTTCTCTATAAATTCCATTACCTAAAGTTAAAAACATTTGAAGGTTATAAGTATTAACCACATGCTAACTCCATGGCACACTGCCATGATTAATAAGGTGGACAATTCTAAACTACTACCAAGACAGCATGCCATTCTTTTAAATTAGCCTCTAATTAAATTGTTATTATAGCTACCATAGCAACACTTCAGGTATCATAGAACAGACAACAGGTTTCATGTTCATTCGCCTTCAATTACTCAAATAGCCCGTGAATTAGACATCTTGCCAAGAGTATCAGAATATACAAGAACTTGAATCAAGGTCCTTGACAAACAAGGTCTCACCCCAGTTGCACCATTAAGGTCCTTGACGAATGAAGGTTTGAGTGCTAGTCTCACTAGCGCTACTCGAATCATTAAGAAACTACGAATTACAGGCTCCATGGCAAATTAACCGCATTCTGGAAGATCTAAAAAGCGGTCTGAGGAAGCAAAAGCTTTCGTTGATCAGCAAATGCAAAAAAATGATGAGGTGACAAGCAGCCAGATCCAGAAGAAGCTGGAGAAATACGGAATTTCCACACGTTCAGCCACCGTGCGAAGAACAAGAAAGAAGCTTGGTTGGACTCTGCAGATGACGGTGTATGGTCAGCTCATCTGAGCCCCAAACAAGACGAAACGACTGGAGTACGCTCGGTGTGAGTTGGAAAGGGGAGACGCTTACCAGAACTGTTGTCAGTAATAATGATTGAAACAAACAAAAGAATCAGGCTTCTCTCTTCAGAATACAGACAGTTTTCTTTTGTTTAGATTTAAAACAGACTTTAGGCTACAATGCACATGTAATAAGACTGTCCACAGTCGAAAAATGCGACCTTATTTTTGAATCTTAACTTAAATTTGCTGGTTTTCTAGCCTTAGAAAAAAATGCATAGCCATGCATTCACAAACAACACAAGTATGTTGATGCAGACGTAATTCCGGCGGTTGCTTTATTGTCTCTACTACTTTGTTGGCAGAGACAAAGTGACAGCTGGATCTACATCCACGTACGCTAAGTAAAATGTCACTCATTTCCTGTCTTTAAAATTAAACAGTGCACACGTCTTTAGACTTTTGAAACAATATGTTCTGTGTTTGCTGAATACTAAATTCAGACCAGCAGATGAATTTGTAATTGCATCACCACTCCCAACAACAACAGAGCTTGTTGCAGGCAAACTTGAAGCAGCAGAATTCACGATGACATCAAAGCTACTCTTCCCAAATGTTCAGCCATCTGAATCAGACAATCCACCACTACTCTCAAGATATTAGTTTTCCAGGAAATCCGACATATTAACCTAGTACAGTGCAGTAAGTTAGACCTCGCGGTGATCTTAGTGTTGTCAGACGAAAGTACCGGTAGACGCAAAAGTTGGAATCAAGTGTTCTGAATAAAAATATATTGTTGGATCCAGGCTAGTGCGGAAAAGATGCCTGGTAGAGTCTAGAAGTTTGAACATGCGCATTTACAAATCTCGCCAAGTCAAAATGTCTGCTCAGCAGCGAGAATGTGCGATGAACTAAATTGTTTGTCAGGTGTCAGTATGGGATGCTTAGTTGGGATGTTTAATCTAAGTAACATGACATTTGGTAACTAAATACATCAAAATTCAGAACATGCTGGACTTAAAATTTGAGAGAAGTCAGGAAATGCAGAGGATTATATTTAAAGGTTAAAGAATCTGACCCACCCAGTTTGCAATGCACACTTCTATTATTGTTTTCATCCGGACCATCCCAATATTTCTTGCCATATTTGGGCATTAAGTTTTTATTTTCCCGCGAGGGAAAATCCATGTAACCAATGGAATCAGACGGCATTGAAGAAGCTTTAGATATCTCTGGGGAAGAGTGTAAGGGAAGGACACGTTGGCACGGAAAGCCGGTTGTTAAATGCTCACTTATCACCGGTTGTTGTTAGAGGCCAAAATGAAAATAGTGCTGCCGCTAGACGTGAGGAAAATGTCTCTGAACCTTGAGTTGTGGATCGCATGGGAAGAAACTTCAACTTTTAGTTTATATTGTGTAACTAACTAATACCCCATTCACACCGAGGCTAAAACACGTTTAAAGTCAGTTTAGTTAAACACGGTTTAAAATTGTTTTCCTCATAGAAGTTGTTAACTGATGTTTGTCGACCTTAAATGTAGCACAGTGAAACCACAAGTTAATGCTTACTATAACCCTGTGTAAAATTAAGTCTTTTGGTTTTCTGTGGCTGATTTTCATTTTGTTAAACCTGGTTTAGCTAAACATGTTTTGTTGGTGTGAATGGGGTATAAGACTAACAACACTAAATTATCGTAGGTGTGTAAAACACAACTTCTACGGTTTGTTACATTTGTACATTTGCCGTGCTCTGTTTGGTCACCCGACCTTTTTTGTCTCTTCACTCGTGTTTATGAAAGGCACTTCGTGTTGTGTTATAGGGAGGAATTTTAAGTGGAATTGAGCCATTAAATCATGTTATGGCAAGGTTCTATAGGTGATAGGTTTACATGATTTCTGCTGATGTTATCTGCATGTTGCTTCGTGGCGTTTGACATCTCTGTAATTTGCCATGTGTTTATGCATTGTTTGGCTCATTTCTATTCCAAGCTATGTTTTTAAGTGTCCACGTATTTGCTTTCAAGGGACACTATGAAATAAACTGTGAAGATGTTGTTCACTTGCATTTTACATTGTGACGCCAGACCCTTTACGGCCCTTTATGGCGAAAATAATATGGTTCATTCATGACAAAAAATATTTGGTAGATTTAACAGCAAATTCAATTTTGTGGTGGTTAGATTTTGATCACATTCTCAGCAAGGTGTTCAGCCACTGTCCCATTTCATTTGGATGAAAACAACTTGTAGTATAAGCCCTTGGCTTTTCATTTGTTGGACTATTTTCCTTACTTCTGGTGATGAAAATGCAGCTCACTGAATGAGTTCAATCACCACTTCCACATATAGTTTTTTAGTGGTTACTATAGGAGTTTTTCCACTCAACAAAGAGACAAGCACCAAGCGAGTAAAATCAATAGGTTCCTAGAAGTTGTCTATTTTATCCCTCAATTAAAAATGATTTTTAACAATAACGTTTATTGCTTGGTTCTGAATAGTGGTACTGAATTCATGACCAAAGTGTCATGTTTTAAGCAAGATAGAAACAATCGAAGCACAGGATGCAATATACGTGTGTGGATGTTTCAGAGTTCCTAGTATAATGTGCAAAGTTTGGAAACAACTTGATGAATGAGAGAAATGTTTTGTTTTGGCATCTTGTTTAGTCAATCTTGTTTGGCAGAAGCGGAAGTAACAAAATAATATCTCAATTTCTGCAGAGATATACCTTCAAATTATACGCCAACAAAGAAAGATTCCTTGACAAAAATGTGACCTTCATGCATCAATTCACTGTTTTGATTATTATTCAAATTTAAGGTGCAGCAATTAAGCCATTGCTCTGAACTTGCAATTTGACATATAGCTTTCTTCTCAAGAGGTTTAGCTGGTAAACCTTGTTTTAAATCAGCTCACAAAACAGTTCTGAATCAAAGTGAAGAACTCAGCTGTTGACATTAGCACCAAGCCAACCACAGATTGCAGCTCCCAAACAACACGTAAACCAATAAACATGAAAACTTTTACTTTAAACGATGTCACTCTTAAGAACCATGCATTTTTTTTCAATCACATTGAGTTGAGTCACTCACTGTTGTTTAAGCTTCTGAAGTGTATGCAATCCCAATAAAAATAAGTAAAAAGTTCAAGTTTTTTCCTGAACACCTTAAAGCAAGTGAGCATAACAGACCAGTTCCCCCGAGGTTTTAATCAACTTTTCAGAAGCTTCTCTCTGTCATGTGGTGAGTGCCTCCTCTCAAGATCTTCCACTGGGCCGAACTCAACTAAGCAAACTTCACACCCTTTCAAAACAATTTACCAAGTCACTATAAATACCACTTGCTGCTCTATCTCCACGGGATACCTAGTGGCTTACAACATTCCAGTGCAATTATATCCCTAACGGTGATTGTTTATGTTCCTCACCGTACATCAAGTTTAGCGGAAATGTGTCATAATCCTAAGGTGTGAAAAGTACATTGTATAAAGTCATGTGTAGAGAAGCATGTTTATTTTAAGAGGCTAGATTATTAGGTAGACATTTTGTGAGGTTGGATTTTATGAATTTTGCCTTCACTCATGCAGAAGCAGTGTGGACTGGTTGATTTCGACAATCGATGAGCTCGTCGAATGTCCAATGAGCGATTCCAGGGATTGGTTCCTCCTCAATTCTAAGATATGCAGCATTCCTTTGGTGCTTGGTTGCAAGCTTTCCGGATTTGACTGTTTCACTTGAGGAGTTAAAAAACGGCACGCATTTGGATCAACGTGTGTACAAAGATGTTTTCTCCATTGACTCTTCATTCGGTGTTCTTTCTGGCATTCTCCGACAAAAGTGCTCAAAACCAGGCAAAAGAGACGCATACAGCTGGTTGGTTAGTATCATATGATAGACCGTTTTTTTAGTGATGTTCAAAGATGGGTAATAGATAAATGTTTCATATTCTTTCCGGTTTGTCGAGGTTGAAGTCCTAGCATCACTGTATGCCTAAGTATTTCTGGGATATATAACACCATTTAGCATTTTTTTAGTGATGTTCATACATGTAGATGGTTAATCGGCAAATGTTATATATCCTTTCTGCTTCATCCAGGTTGAAGTCCTGGCATCACTGTATGCCTGAGTATTTCCAGGATATGTAACACAATTTAGCATCTTTTTAGCGATGTTCATAGATGGTTAATCGGTAAATGTTATATATCCTTTCTGGTTCATCCAGATTGAAGCCCTGGCATCATTCTATGTCTGAGTATTTCTGGGATATATAACATGAACAAACATGTATTCAGAGATTCCCTAAACAGGCTTGAATTAGGCTTTCGCTGGAAAATCTGAGATTATTTTTGACTCTCAGAGCCATAGCCGGCTTTGGTTTAAAAATAGCAGTGATAACTGATACTAGCTAAAATGTTTTAGCTATACATGTTTCTGGCATGGCTAAGAAAATATGGACGCCAGCAGCTTTTAAACCAGCGGTTGCGCACAGCATATGAAGCATGTTGTTCGAATGTAGAAAAATGCTTTTTTTTAATCGAAACTCTTTGTGTGAATAGACTACCCAATTCACTGACTAATTTAGTTTTGTACCTTTCCGACATGTTTTAAATGGGGGTGTGTTACAGTAATTATACATAAACTAATTGCTGAACTCTGTGGTATAAAAGCGCAAATCCAGCTCGATGATAGCTATAAGACCAGCTTATAATGTCACACCATAGCAACCAGACTGAACAGATTTTTGAACTTCTGGTTCTCTCTGGCTCATGATGAGATGGGCGTCAGTTCAAGGCCAGTATAAAATAGTAGGAGGCAGCAAGGAGTGACAGGCCACACAATCTCTACCGGTGTGAAACATTTGAGAACCTTTTATATTTTTGCTCTAACGAGCATATTTTTTAAAGATTTTCCTTTCTTAAAAGATATGATGGGTGGATCTTTGAAGATTTTTTTTGAGTAGTGGTTGCTCCTGTATAATGTGCCATTTTTTCATTAAAGTTTGTTTGATGTTTGGCACTGCTGGTTCATATTTTGTGACGAAAGGCAACATATCTTTCGTATTGTTTTTGTTCTGTTTGAGTGCTGATTTCCTTTCTGTGAAGTTAATTTCTGATAGGTGTTTATCTATCAGATTTACTGGGTAGCCCCTTGCGACCAAGCATATTTTGAAGTTTACAATGTTCTCTTCAAAGGTGGTTTTTGAAGAATTTGTTCTTGGGAGTCTGGGAGCTTCGCCCTTTATGAATCCTTTTTTCACACTTGGCGGGTGACAAGAGGTGTAGTGGGTGTACTGAAAGGTTTCTGTAGGTTTAAAGTGTGTTTTTATGTCAAGGATTGATTGTTCCCTGA
>Ga0126337_10002220_pt1 | contig 12216 bp, 11 predicted proteins | sample DipCmetagenome_FD_92527 | JGI IMG/M metagenome (GOLD analysis project Ga0126337, IMG submission 92527) | Coral microbial communities from La Bocana,Puerto Morelos, Mexico - Diploria C A metagenome | ecosystem: Host-associated > Invertebrates > Cnidaria > Coral | place: La Bocana,Puerto Morelos... | reverse complement strand
TCATTCTTCGGTGTGAAAGGATATCTTTGCAGTAACGCATCGGGTCAGAGAGTAGACGAAAGAAGTGTGACTTACAAAACGACGTTTAGCTACCTGCTATGCAGGTTATACGCCGTTTATTTACCTGCCATGCCTCAACGTTCAAACATCACCGCGTGACATTTGACTTTCTTGTAATTCCCGTGTAAATAGAGAAAAGTAATTGGGTGGATATAAAGAATTTACCTCTTACCGGCTGGATTTCTCTCAATTGCTTCCCGGTGGTTTTATGCGACCATTTTGATAACGGTGTTACATTTATTACTGGAGGTGCCGGAATTCTGGTATAGACTGGTAGTCTAGTGTTCACAAGTCGCAGAGCAGACAATCACCAAAACGTCAATTATAATTACGGTTTAGAAGAATTGAGATGATAAATTATGAAACTGGAGGTCTTCAGTTTTAGTGGCCCAAGATGGCAGACGGTCAAACGAAGCTCGCGCTAACTTCTTGCCTTGCCTTTGCGGTTCTACGCCTTGTACACAATGCCTCCGTACCCGGTGGAGTGACCAAGATCGAGCGGGAAAAGTTGTCGGCTCACACAGAGCTTTTAGAAGGACTCAAATTAGCCGTGCGACTGGAAAACTCTCGAGAACCCAAGCCACCCTTCAAGTTTGTTTATTTACCGTATACACTCGACGCGTCTAGCCAAGTTGTTCAAGGAATAACGTACCGCGCGAACGTAATGATTGCGCCGTCAAATTGTCCGAACGCTTTGAACGAGACCAGGGAAGGAATCGAGGCGTGTGCAGTGGATTTCCTAAAGCCCGAAGTCTTAAAGCAAGAAAAATGTTGCGCGTTTGAAATCTGGTCGCGGCCTTGGTTAACGGGAAAAGAACGCTTACTGGTTCAGAAGGCGGAATGTACACCTTCTCTTACGACGGGACAAACACAGCCGGGTCACTTTCGTGTGACGATGAAGCTCAGTGTTTATCCTGTGTGTAACTTAGTGAAGGGCTGATCAAAGGAGCCATATCGCTTTTACTTCAGTCACACTTCAGACGAAATGCAAAATGAACTCAAAGGCAACAGAAGCCTCGAAACTATAATTTACAAACGTAGACAAATGTCTGAAAACTGAAAAGGAATAAGGGAGTTTAAAGTGAAAAATTAAGGGTAGTGTCTTTGACAAGATCACTTTCTCTTCTGAAACGTGATCGACATGCAATTTCTCCTTACAATATCAATAAAATATGAACAGGCATATATTGAAAATAAAGACAGTCATCAGTTTGGGGATATCCTTGATGTATGTCCAAATTCTCAGAACCACCGTAAGATGTTATGGAGTTTAGCTGGGAGAATTTATATTTGAAACTTATCAATCTTGGATTTGGATTTCCTCCTGACCGCCGAACTATGACGTGTTCTGATTCTGCCTAACTGTATTTATGAAGTCCAAGTTGTGTGGAACACGTTGACTCGAGACACCTCTATCTCTAGATTACTGATCGCAAGGTTTCAACTTGTAGCAGTGCTCACTATAAGAATAAAATGCTGTGGAGTAGGAGTTATTTTGTAGCTAGCAAGTATCAGAGATTTTAAATTATATAATTTTGCTTTGGATGCTGTCGTTTCTGCATTGTATTTAGTGAGTTTTCCCAATGACTTATTCTTTCACTCCTTGGAGGGCATAGGTCCTTATGAAGTCTCTCCATTCCTTCTTGTCTCTTGTCTCTCTTGTCTTGTGGAGTTTTCCCAATAAGTAGTAATAAGAAATCGTCTTGACATTTAAAGGTAATAGTTTTATCAGTATGTTATTTTCATTGTTAGTTCAACCAGAAACTAGGTTCTTATTGAAATCACAACCTCTCCTTGGTTCTTTCAGTTTGAATGGCGCCCATTCCTCGCCAGATTACGAGAGAAGGCGCGGTTCAGCAGCTTCAACTGGTGCGGTTTCTCACTCCTCCAATGCGCACATGCGCGCTGCGGCCAGCGTGGACAGGCTCAACTTGATGGGTGAAGGGAGTTCTGGACGAAAATTGCCGTCGATGCCGGACTCAATCCAACGGTCACCGATGAAAATTTCCGGTCGTGAAGGAGAAATAGCAGCTCTGAAGAGGAGTAACAGGCGGTCAGCCTCTTCACACAATTTAGTAAATAATACGGATGGTAAGCAACTCCACCTGTTTATTACAAATTATTGCGCGTTGGATAAAATATATATATTTTTTATTAGCGTGGATTTGTACGACTCTTTGTCTCCGTTTGTACCATAGCTTAAGTCCCGATTGAAAAGACATATCAAATACGCAAGACAGTATTTCCAAACAAATGGAAGTTCGGCAAAATACTCCGTTTTACTTCGTAGATTCAAGTCTCGTATTGGTGGTTGGAAGTGTGGTCAGACACGCTCTTTCGTGTCTCGTATTATATTTCTTGATGGATTCTTTTCTTTTGACGAGTACTGTGCACTCTTTGGGATTAATCCTTTCCAGCTTCGAGGGTACAAAGTAGAAGATTCAACCTCCTTTGGATCAAATGCTTTGATTTGACGCGATTCTATCAGAAGATCACAACAATGATATTTTGTGACCTTTTTTGTGCATCAATGTAGGACTAGATTTTCTTGTTTCGCTATTTTGATCTCTCATGTGTTCTGTTTGCTATTTACGCAGGTGGACCATGGGAGATGAGGAAACAACCAGCTTCTTAAAGTCTGAATGATGACAAATGGCGTGACAGATGTGAATTGCTTTCTTCTATTGCGTTACGCGTGACTTACGTCAAGTCATTCAAATAACTGCTAACCAAAAGTGCCACGTCAGGCCAATTGCTGTTAAAGTGATCTAGTTATTGACATTGTTTTTTCCATGACACACAACTCGACGTTAGGAGAATACGGAAAGGGGTCTAAACACAAGTATTTACAATTGAGTTTTTGGATAATGAAAAACGTATGATCTAGCACAGGAAAATGCTGGTGGAAGAGGGGCAAAAATCCCTAGTATGACATCCAGAGTATGTTATCCTTGGGGAGGCTTCCTTTTATATCTTATTGTGTAGGGGGATGTTTATTTTTGTCCCTAAAATAATACTCCTCAGGAAGTATTCCAAGTGTCTTATCCCTGGGGGACTTCTCTATAGCCTTGGGGACTTTTCTATAGGCGTCGGTAGAGGAATAGGGATTATTTTGGGATAAAAGTTAGATAGAAAAACTGGTGTCGTGCAAAATGGAGGATTATTTTGCGTACTTTGCGTCATATTTAAACAGTTATTTGTTCCACTGGACTGAAAGAAAACATTGCTGGTTATCGTTAAAATTACGATCTGTTTTACTTATGATCATTTTAATTTCATTATCTGTATATAATTTTACTCTACCCTCTATTTTTCTTTGTTTGCTCTATCCGTTTCAAAGAGCAGTGGGTTATTTAGCATCATTTGGCTTTGAAAAACTGTAACCTTTACCTAGACCGGCTCAGGAATATTTGCTTTTTACGTTAAAGGTAGTTTACAATTTACTTAGCATACAATGGAGCCTGCTTGAGGGTTTTAGCTCAACTAGAAACGTTTTCAAAGACATTCTATTCCAACTGATTTCCCAACTTGATTGGACCGACCAGAAGGTTTTCAAGGTTTGATCCCCAATTTTTTCGATTGAATTAAACCTTTAAGTCTCCTTTCATGATTTAGTGCACGTTAATTACAGATGTTGTTAATATCGACGAGTTATTTCTGTGACGTATAGACCTCTCGACAAGCGACCTCAATCCCAGGCAGAGCCTGGGAACGAGGTTGCTCGACAAGGAACAACTACGTCTGTCGTGAATTTATCGTGACAGAAAGTAAATTGTAAACAACCTGTATAGCTTTCTTAAGTTTATAGCATGCAGCACTTTGCTCAAATGTACTGTACTTATTTTGTTAAAGGAAGCTGGTGCCTTACAAGTTTGCTGAGAGCAAACTTTTGTTGGTTATTTTCGCTATGTCGCTTGTTTTCTTTTTCTAATCCGGCAAATCTTCACGAGTGCAGAAATTTCAAAGCCAAAGCTAGCAACAATAGAGTAAACAAGGGCAAATTTTATTTATTACTTGGAAGGTGTAGTTCGTATATGTCGCTTGTGTTCTGCACTGTATCTTCCGAGAAATAGCGAAGATTGTCCGAGAATGTGCCGAGGATTTCCGAAAGATATCACGTGGCCCTTTCGGTGTCTGAGGGTCTAGTAACGTGAAAATTTAATATTTTAAGTCGTAGAACATTTCACCGCTGTTGGTTTACAGAGGAGTTTGCCAGAACGATCTTCCTCCAGCTGGGAATATTTTGGCGGCAATTAGGAGGTCGTGGCTAAATTAAGTAGATGAATTTAATTGTTACAAGAGTCTATTTTTAAAGTTAGGTGTCTTCAACATTGAGAGGGTCGGTTTGACAACTAGGTGGGACATATTGCATGTACATTGAGCTCGGGAGCTTTTTTATTATTATTTGAGCTTCTCTCGACTAAACTGCCGTTTAAGACGATGTGACATTAATTAACCTCAGTAGCTTCGAGAGGACAATAAAAACCGACTCGAAAACAAGTTGTATTAGTCAATGACTCCGTAGCAAGCTATCGAGCAATGCCCTACTCTCGCCGGAGTCGCTGTTTGTGTAGCTGAAAAATCGAGACAACGTTTTGTTCCATGCACGTAGCGACTGGTCACTAACTAGGGGTAGTATGGGGTGGTGTTTCTTTGCCAGTTTGAAACAGAATACAAGATGCACTCGTGATGCTACACAACATTTGGTAAATTTTACACATAGACACTTAAATAAAGTAATTATTATTATTATTATTTACACAGGTCGTAATCTTACGACTGTATGTGAGCTGGGACTGAAGTTCGAGAGGCAAGTCTAGGGACAATTACATCAGATAAGAAATAAACTCCGCATTTCTGATGACGCCCGTTCCCTCCCTCCCCCATCTTGACCTTGTTGTGGAATATTTAAGCATTAGACCACACGCTCTTACGGTTTATTTAAGCAATAGACCACAAGTTTCAGTTTATCAGTTTATAGGCTCATAAACCACGCGGGATGTTGGAAGAACACGAGAAGAATTTGTAAATCACGAGCCGCAGGCTTACCGGCGCAATACACCATAGCTGATTGACCAATCAGAGCGCGCGCATTCATTTGATTATTATATAAATAGCTATACATAGTCATATTTAACAATTATTCACCGAAGTGGGGTTAAATATCCACCACTTTCACCGACACCGAGGTAAATAATCGTTTTAGTATATACGCTGAATAACTAGCGGACAAAAGAGTAACTTTACTTGTTTAAGAGTAACTTTATTTGAAACGGGAAGCCATTTTGTTTTTCTTCGACTGCTCGGAGGTGTATAGTACTAATCACTTCCGAGCTAGCCAATCAGCGTGCGCGAAAAGTACTATTCACTTGTGTGGTATATACTGAATACCCATATATCTCTACATAGCCCTACATACCATACATAGATAATCATCGCAGTTACATGCAAAACTTAAGCAGCTGTGAAATGACCTGAAATGAAAGCCTGAATAAAATTCAGGCCTGAACGGCATTCGAACCCATGACCTCTGCGATACAAGTGCAGTGCTCTACCAACTGAGCTATAAGCCATCTGGGAGATTGTCGCATTTTGAGTTCTTAATATACCCGTAGGAGGTGAAAAATGCAAATGAATATACGAAAGATCACATATTCAAACTTCGGAGAAAGATATGAAGGCATGATCAATCATGTCTTCATATCTTTCTCCGCGGCAGTTCAACTATTGATATTACGTGTATTTATTTGCATTACTGCTTTAAGTAAAAAAAATGTTTAGCATGAAGTTTGAAGGAAAATATATTAGATATTTTATTCTTTTAATCCTGCTACTTGCCCTAAACTGGCATTTTCACTGTATAATATATCTGCCATTAAAACTTGGATAGTTCAGTCATATTAATCTTTGATTACCGCCAGCTTAGAGTGCAGATATCACCAAAAACACCAGTGCTTGGCCACCACGAGATCTGCCCTATAGAACGGCACCTTTTCCCAAATAAATTATGTTCATCACTCACAGTGACCCCTTGAACAATCACCGATCAGCAAATAGGAATTCGTGATTGACAAGCGACGAAAATAACCGTCATCATGTGTACCAGTCTCCTCCGCAGCCGTTATAAGGGTCGTCACGCAACGCTTATCTTTTCTTAGAATGGGAGAAGCGTTGCGTTATGACCCTAACAACGGCTGCGGAGGAGACTACATGTATTCAGCGCACGTACAATTCTGTTTAAATTTTAGAGGTTGAGCTATATCCTCGTCCCGTTTCAAGAAGCAGCAGACCCGCGGGATTATCGCACACTCTGTCCCGCTCATAAACGACATTGCCTCGCAGGATGGTCTTGTGAATGACTCCACGTAATTTCATGTTGTGGTATGGAGTTACCTGCGCAAACAAGTTAATAATCAAAGTTGGCTTGGCAGCAGTGCTATTTTTAAATGACTAGCCACTAATGTGAACACATCTTTTTTCCAAACACTTACACACAGTGTTCGTACCCGGGTTTGGAAAGGTTATCTGACATTTTCGTATTACTTCATATTTGACAGAAGTGTGTGTGTTTTGGTGCCTTTTACCAATGAGGACACTTTGTGATGTTTATCATAAGGAATTTGAATCTCATTAGCGTTCAATCCTGGACATATCTGGTGCTTGGGCACCAAGTGTGAATTCAGCCTTATTTTTTAATATGTGGACTAGTGTGAGGAAGCTAGAAAAAGGGAAAAATGTAATTTTGAACTAACTTACCTTGTTTTTATGTCGGGTTATCTTCTGATCAATCTAAAGAAAACAAAAATTCACCCAGTTTATCGTACAGACATTTTAGGTTTAACAACGATGTTATGATGTAGTGCGATATAAATTATTCAATGGTTTAAGGTGGCCGAACACAGTTTTCAAGAGCCTATGTCTAATTCACCATTACTTTTAAGCTATTTATCCTTTGGCGCCCGTTTTTTGCAAGAGTCAAGGTTAACCACAGATGAGTATATTCTCGCATTTTGGTTAAGGTGTGAGCTGTTGCCGTGGCAACGGGGCTAGTTAAAAACAAGGTTTAAAAAATGGTTTTTGTTTATTAAAAAAAACCCAGTCGATAGACTTTTTTCATCATTTGCCCACTACGAATTGACATTAAATCCCTTCTGTCAACACTGTTTCAATAAAATTTTGACATAGGCGATTTTCGTAATTCTTCGTAAATCGTTTTCACTGCTTTTTCTATTTTGTTAAGAATTCCCTATGTCAAAATTCAGATTTTTTGCGATAGATCATTTACGTGGTTTCTGAACTATTGTTTTGCCAAATTTCTTGAAAATTCTAACAACTGGATCGTTAGAAATCAGCAGGTTTCTGCAAAAGCAATCGGTCTCAATTTTTCGAGCAACTGCGCATGCGCTGCATTTAACTGGGTTCTTTAAGTAACAAAGAAAAGCTAAGAATTTCTGGGTTCTTTGCGTCGTTACCTTTCCCAACATATCTTTAATAGAGAATAACAATAGAGAAAAATAGCGCAGATAGTGCAGGTTTTGAAGAAATAAAATGATGACGATATGTTTGTTTTTGCAATCCTTGTGCTCGCGCTGAATCACATCAGCAAAAGCGCGCGCGAAAACTGTGTTCGGCCACCTTAAAATACGAGCAATTAGCACCTCTTAAAATGATAAAATTGATACCATACCCGAAACGAATTTACCGCATGTTACATTGTAAATGGTTTGAACCCAGGAGTATCAGTAGTTCGTATAGTGTGATCGTCCGGGTGAAGGTAGTTCTGCAAGTTATCGCATGTTAGTCTATAAGAGAGATTTGCCTAGCTAACTCTGATTTCTTAGACTCACAAATACCTCGCTTAGTTTTGAGTTAAAAACCAGATTTCTTGTTTTACCACAATTGGTTCATCGGGGTCCCAAAGAACGAAATCAGCATCCATGCCTTTAGCGATCTTTCCTTTACGATGACTCAAACGACTTAGCTTGGCGGGTTCTTCACACATCACACGAACGACATCGTGCAGAGAGAAACCTCGGCTTGACGCTTGCGACCAGAAAATGGGCAAACCTGCAAAGAAGACATGTGACGGTCAGTATAAAAGTCGAGCCTTGCAGTTCTAAACTTTGTTACCGAGATGATGATAAGGATTAAACCGGTCTCGTTCCCAGATCTCCTGTGGGCGAAACCGAATGCGAGAATCCACAAGAGATCTGAGAAGAGATTTTAAAAACTAAACTAAAGGCGACAAAATTTAAACAACATGTAGGCTGACCACTACGACCGCATATGGATGTTTACAAAGTTACTGACGGGTGGAAAATGGGCTAAAATTATGACCGATAACTCGCACAACGCAAAATAATTTTAAATAATTGATAGCTGATAGCTGAGTTCCGTCAACCCCATCCTTCACTTCTAATTTGAAGTGGGTCCTTCAATTCAAATACGAAGACGAATACAAATGAAAACACGTTTTACGTTCATGATGGTTATTTTGAATTTGTACGCGGTCGAAGGGAGGTTTAAAGCCAAAAACAGTTACGTGGTCTGGGACTGCTCACAAAATTCGACGGAACATTTTTCGGTTCCAGATCCCGTAAAAGATAACCGCGTATTAAAATTCAAAAAATGGCCAAACACAGTCATTGACCCCAGGGGTCCCCCTGTGTGGCAAGAGAGGGAACACATATAATTGACACAATCGCGGGGAAAAAAAGCCTCGTTTGTCCTTATTTCCGATTGCTCGAAAAGAGGAGAGTCTCATTTTTATGTTGTGGAACTTAAAGCTAGGCGAGTGAATAATACACAAGAAAAGATGATATAAATTTACGCAATAAGCTCCGTAATAAGTAATGGGACCCTCACCATACTGCACTGATGATATTCCTCCCCAGGCCGCCATAAAATCACCTCGGTCCATCAGCTTCAAATCCACGGTACAGGGAGAGTGGTCTGATATTACCAAGTCAATGTCACCTGACTTCAGGGCTTGCCATAAGCGTTCCTTTAGAGGTGGAGAGAGAAAACGAAGATCAGTTACTGAGCCTAACACGAGAACTCAGAAGTTAAAAACCAAACCAACTAATCGTTTAATTTACGTTCCTCGCTGCCAATCAAAGAAAAAATGGCACAAAAGAAACAAACAAATTGGATCAAAATCTACTGCACGTTACAGGCTTTCAGTCACCGACGTGCGGGATCTACTTTTTCGATCGTCCCCACTGACGGAGAGCCCGGAGCAGGCTTCAAAATCTGCGATGCGCTGTTACAAAGCTTGGTGATTGTTATCTGTTATTCGTCTAATCATTAGTAAACAACTTTCGAGTACTCCATATCGTAGTCCTTGGTTGAGCTACCAAACAACTTTACGCACAAATTAAAGCTATCTTAATTTTGATTGATTGCAGTCGGTTTGTTTGTATCCCATTTCATGCAGTGATGGAACTTGGAGCACCCACGCCTAATCTTACACATTCGTGCGTTGCAAACATGTATTGCAAACATAGGGATCACTCGAAGACGCTTTTCTGTCTTCTAAAAAAAATATGCCATTAAATTGCTTCTTCATACTTGGTTGTTGGCATCTCTGACTGGGGGGCAACACTTGAATTGAGTGGCACCATCAGGCACATTTTCAGCTAGAAGCGATAGGTAGTGGTGCGTGGTTTCAATCGTGAGAGGGACCCCCTCTTTGCGGGCCTCCCTGATCATGGGCAAAGCTTTTGCTGAGGAAAGGTGCACAATATGACACGGTACCCTGGAATGCAGGTAAAAAAAGTGTGATCATCCACAAGTATCGCAGGCTTATATCATGAGAATTAAATGATATTGCACAATAATGTAAAATACTATATAGGCGTTTATAAGGGACTATAACGAATGGATTCAGTGGCTGGAAAACGCCTTACTTCTCTTCCTTTGTGTATGTGCTGTTATTGTATGTTTTAAAGGTTGACAAGTGGACGTACTTAAAACAGGGACGAGGACAGGGACATTGGACGTAAGAGCCCGAAAGACGGGAACGGGCAACGTGAGAAAGTGGGGAATCAGAGATACAGGGCCTCGGGGACATGGGAAATGGGGACTCAGAAACGTGACATACAAACAAGACATGAATTTTGCACTGAACATGTAAAATAGAATACTACTGAAAGGTCCTTCAGGATAATAATAATAATAATAATAATAATAATAATAATAGCAATACCAAAAGTTGTATTTTTTAAACATTCTGATTGAGCACAAAATTCAGGTGTTGTTTGTTTTTTAATGCATCACATCCCCACATCCACAAGTCTTTATGTCTTGTCGTCCGACATCCCCGAGTCCTCATGTCATCATGTGTCCACATCTCCAAGTCTATACGTCCCCGAGTTCCACGTCCAGTTTCCACGTCACCATCACACAGTCTAAAAGTAGCTACTAGGTGTATTACACTGGTTCTTACCTATACTCTCTACAAAGTTTTATGACCAGCTCAATAGCTTGGATTTCCATGGCTTCTGGACGAGAGTCTAAGAATGTAGTATACTTTACAGGATCTGTAAAAAAACCATACAATTTAGTACATATTTACAAGGGCAGATCAACCAAGCCCTAGACTGCAAAACTGAAAAAGGCTTTTCTTGATGGTCTTATCGACAATGATGAAAAAGTAGCTTCTCCCAAAAAACATGTCCAGCTCACGACTAAAGACAGATTGCAAAAACCTTGTACTCTATTTAAGACCAAAATGGCTGAAAGACCATACTCATTGGGGCCCCACAAACCTACATAGCTGATGTGAGGGATTGCCTTCCCTGCTCCCCTCGGTCTTTAATTAGCTCATGATTTTGAAATAACACATCATGTGGCAAATGATGTCACTACCTTTGCCGGTGTTTTCAGTTTCTTGAGGAGGGATCTCAACTTCAGCATGGAACTGAAACACATGTCATATATTTAGCATTGAAAAAAGGAAAAAATAGGCAGTTTCTTTACTAAGAATGTGAAGCACAGTGCTTTCCATTTATCATTAATTTTATAAAAAAAAAACCTAGCAAGTATAATTTGTTAAATACGTAGAAATCAGGGATGCTGTTTAATCTCTTCACTGTTAAGCATGAACATTTGCTGGGCAGGCAAAAATTATGGCTTTTAATTTAAGTTAAAAACATTGTGTAGGCGTTTGAGTTGCAAAGTTATGGCGTTAGGTGGCCTGAGGGGCACAGCAAGGATAAGTAAGTTAGTATGTGGCAGAGTTATTTCCTATTGACGTTGCTGTATGCAAGTCCAGTGTGAGTTATTTCATAGCATGACATTTCCTCAGGGTCTATTGCTGCTGATCACACCTTTAAATTGCCGCAAATATACATGTCTCAATGCTACCTATTGTAAGTAACACAAACCAGAAACACAGCATCTGTTCCTTGCATTTGCTCCATAGCCATCCTGACGTGATTCTCTGTGACAGATGGGAACTCGTCAACTCCACTATGGATAAGGAAGCACTTAAAACCTTTGACACCTGCATTCACCATGGGCCTGATTTCAGCCTATTGGATGAAACATTTATTGGCAAAATTGTCATTTTGTAGGAATGTTACATTAAAACAATTGATTACAAGTTTGGCAAGGCATCAGTGTAGTTCCCAATTATACTAAGTTATACTTGCCTGCTTGTCTGGCACCACCCCTCCCCAGAAGGCAACATCTATCCAACATTTGTTCCTGGCACTGTTTAGTTTGGTTTCCAAACCTTTTAGGGTAGTGGTAGGGGGGATGGAGTTCCTATTAATTGCGATAGAGGAGAAACACAAAACAATAAATTAATGAAGATATTTATTTCAAACATCTTAAATTATAGTCTGTTTGAATTTTGTGCATGCATGCCTGATTGGCTAAAAATTTTCTCCACATTCACAGAACATGGATTAGAATACATGTAATTGTGTGGAAACCAGAAAACAAGTTGTTTAAAAAATATCCATACCCTTCTTCCCTATCAATGGAAAGTTGTTTTGGTCTCAACCACCTAACACACCCCTCTGAAAAATCTAATTTAGCTTCATATTTTCCCTTAATCTTTTTTTAATTTTAAGTAGCCCCCCCCCCCTCCACCCACCTGCCCCCACCTCACACCCTATAAATTTTCAGTGACCTACTGTGGGCTGGAAT
>Ga0126337_10002219_pt1 | contig 12218 bp, 9 predicted proteins | sample DipCmetagenome_FD_92527 | JGI IMG/M metagenome (GOLD analysis project Ga0126337, IMG submission 92527) | Coral microbial communities from La Bocana,Puerto Morelos, Mexico - Diploria C A metagenome | ecosystem: Host-associated > Invertebrates > Cnidaria > Coral | place: La Bocana,Puerto Morelos... | reverse complement strand
TCATGTGACGTAGCCATGTTCAAAAATTTAAAATTACCTTTCGTTCTGAGGTTTCAGTTTCATCAGACTATAGACCCTATAGGAACTTGGCGTTTTACAATGTTTTAGCTCGACAGGGTTCTTAGTTTTGCAATAGGGCACGTTTGAATTTCCATTCTTTTGCGTTGCATGAATAAAATGGCTGCCCGAGAAGGCTGTCGGGTGGGTCAAAAAAATGAGAAATCGCTTTGGTTTTTGATAACTGAACAATTCTTGCACTAGAAGAAATACTTATTTCAACGTGTCGGAGCTCTAGAGTAAAAAGGTTGTGTTTCAATAGCACAACTCAACGACAGATGTTTCTGTTACTTTAAGGCAGCCATGTTTGTGTCCCTCCGAGGGGCACAAACATGCGTCTCCATAAAAAGCTCTATAGATCTGGGTAAAACACTCCCCCGAATAACTCGCGTATGGAAAACAGCGGAGACCTAATTCTTGGCGAAGCTGTTAATATATCTATCATCTATCGTATCCATTATTCGGGACTTAATTTATCGTTACGATTATGGTTACGATTTTTAGGTTTGATCACAGGAAAACCAGCAATAACTTTTTGTCTTAGTGTCTGATCGAATGGATCAGAAAAAGGTTTTGAATGACTACTGGATTTAAACTAAAAATAATTAGATTATTCACTCTTGACTTCCTTATAATTACTTATAAATAGTTGTTAAATAGGACTCAATGCTAAGTTACCTCAGAAGATGTAAATGTCCCAGCTAGAGTAGTAAGCCGTCTCCCGCACTGTGTCTTGCTGCCAGGAAAGTTGAAGTGTATCACGCATGAAGCATTTGTGATGTTCATCTGGTTAATGACTTCATCTGTCATCACTGAAACAAACAAAGAAAATTCACAAAACAAAATTTTGGGTCACAAGAAAACAAATACACTTTTTAAAAAGTCACCAACTGTGCCAGCAGATATCAGAGATTTCATTAATAGCTGGGTTTGTTGACCGGCTATGGGGATGATTTTGCCATTTTGAGGCCTGTCCAAATGGGAAATATTTGGCAACCAAACACCATCAAACATTGTTTGGTGACCAAACATTTTACCGTTTAGCCACCTTGTTTGGTGCTGTTTGATCATGTTTGATCGTGTTTGATCGTGTTTGGTCGTGTTTGATAAAATTTGAAGGCCATCAAACTTTCGATCAAACAACTTAAAACATTTCTTTTGTTCTCGTGTTTGATGAGCGATGTTTTGTTCGTTTGGACAGCCATATCAAACATGTTTGGCTTGCTCAGCTTGCTCAGCGGCTTGTATCCGTAGCTACCGATCTTGTTTACGTAGTCACTTGTTCAGTGTTTTAAAATTGGTGAACGAAGAAGCAGCTTTGATGGACTTGCTGAAAATGGGGAGATACATGTAGTTACCGAAGAAACGCCGTGTCATAAACGGAACAAAGCAAAGGTTTAATGTCAGGTTCAATAAGCCACAGTATCTTGACAAAAATCGTCATGAGTCATTCGCATCATTTCTCGGTAACCTGGAGTATCTTCTATCATCAGTTCCTGTCCCCTTATCCTGCTCCTGGCTTCCCTCATCTACTTTCTCTTTTTTCCTTCCTCCTCTAACATTTCAAGAAGGACTATACATGTACATGTAGCTGCTATACTCCTCTTTAGTTTGAACCTTTTAATCCCAACCTGCATTGTCTCACATTCTGTGATATTGAAATCTGGCTTTGAGTAAGGTAATTTGTGGCCCATAGTGGCTGGCATGTGGAGTTTGATATGGTGTTTGATCAAACATGTTTTAACCGTTTGGCCACTCACTTCAACATCAGCATGTTTGGTCACCAAACAATGTTTGATAATGTTTGGTCGCCAAACATTTCCCGTTTGGACAGGCCTTATGGAAGGTTTTTCTTTTAAAGAAGTTCAGTTCAAAATGTTCTGCCAAACACCTTAAATGAAACTAAATTTCCTGAATCTGTCCCTGGAATTATGTTATCAAATTTTAATAGAAAGCATGTTTTAGACTACTCTACTGTACAAACCTAGAACTGGCAAAGCACCAGCTGTATGTGGAGTGTTCCACTGTCTCTTCACACTGGAAAGTTGCTGAGGATCTAGAAATTCATGTGCTACCAGGACAAAGTAGCAATTTGCTTTAAGAAGGTTTCCAATATTTTCTGCCTCTGCTGCCTTAGACACAAAGACACAGATATCTTTTGTGCTGATATACAAGTCTACGCAACCTGAAATGGAAAAGCGTATTGAAGTTGAATTTAATCAAAGGAAGCTATGTCATAGAGGGTATGTTCTTAAACTTATCACCAATAGATGGGTGTGGTGAGGGCGCCGAAAATCCCTGTGGGAGCAGCCCGGAGTGCGAACAGTAACCATGACAACTCTTGCGAGCGGCAACCACCAGGCACTTTCACACTGACCAACAACTCAGTCAAAAGAAATCAAGCTTACCCATACTTACCAAGAGGGATGGGAGGGTCAGGAGCAAAGCTTGACCTCAACAGGACACCTAAAAAAATACTTAGCCCCTGCAAAGCGTTTGAGTGCCCCAATTCACACATAAGACTGCTGACCAGCATTGTCTCAAGTTTATCCTTGCCTACATGTAAATTACATTTAGCCACATTAAAAAGTAAACCCTTGATTGATCAAGACAGCTCACAGGCAGCCCAAGCTACAGCTGTGGATGATGGTCACTTGTCTTGTGTACACAATTACTGTAATAGTGGGCAACAGCAAAAATAAAATAATTTGTATGGGAATATTTACAATTGGTTTTTAGTAAGAGCTTTCTATCTCCGATATTGATTGTATTTATTCGTTATCATTAGTATATATTTATTATCTTCCATTAAGTGCTTTTTCTGCCTAATAGTATCAATAACAATTTTTTGATCATAATTGTTTTTCTGCGTGCCTATTTGTCACATTTTCAGCACACAATCATGTGGGTGTTCAATTAAGACATGCAATCACAACTTTCTGTAACTGAATAAAGAATTTCTCAAGAGACATTTAATTTTAAAATTTGTTATTAGTACCTTTTATTTGTAATTGGACCTTGTGTTGTACAACTCAGCGGATAACCAAGCAATTTTTTTCAAGTCAAAACTAAAAAGTGTGCTCAACTGATTCTGAAATTACTTAATGACCAATTACTCCCTGAATCGTACTCCACTCAGTCCAATTATTTTTTACTAGTATAATTTGTATTAAGAAAACAAAAATGTTGTTGTGCTGTTTTTATTTAGTGTGTTAGCAAACTTCATCAAAGTTGGCTGGCACATACATGTAGACTACTCACTACTGGCATGGTAAAATGTTCTTACCAAGAAGCTCTACATCTCTCTGACTCTCGGAGCAAATTGTCACAATTTGCTTCACACCCCTGTATATAGCTGCTTCAATCATGTCAGGAATTATTAATACAGGGTTGCCCAGGTAGGCCTTGACTAAAGATGCGACACCTACACTCCATGATGATGCCATGACAACTGCCTGACGAGGCGCTGAGCGACTTGGCTGGGATTTCAAAAGTCTGGCATAGTGTCTCATGATCTCTTTGATCTCCGAGGTAAAGTCCTCCACCATGAGGTCGGCATCATGAAAAACAGTGTGGCAGAGCCTGTCAAGGGTGATGTAACTTTTCTTAAGCATGCGTAAGAAACAAGGTGGAGTTGCAATCAGAATCTCACAGCCATTTACTATTGGAAGAATTTGATTTTCTTCAGCACCAGCTGCAAATATCATCTGCACACGAATGTTCCTGTTTCTTGCAAGTATGCCCTTACATTGATTGTATATGAAGGCTACTGTCCCCCACGTAGGAGCAAGGATAAGAAACTGAGGCTGAAAAATTGAAAAAAAATTGTCAGCATTACTGGCAATATATGCATTCACTTTTGAGGGTAGAAGTGATCTCAAGTCAAATACTTGGAAAAAGATTTTGCGAGTTCCCCAGCAGGAGTCGATCCCATGACCTTCCAGAATACTGGTTGGAATGCTCTAACCACTGAGCTATAGGGGACTGATGGTGAAGTCATATACTGGGTTCTTATGTGTGACACATGTCCTGGCAGGCTGCAAGGCTCAAATATGTCCACACTCATATGTTGACAGTCATGGTCGCAAGTAATCAAGCAATGTATGACCATGGTTCATTATTTCTAAGGGCAATCATGTCAAGTTTGCGTGCTTCGTCTTGCTTGCTGTCAGTAAAGAAGAAAAAAAATGACTTCCATATTATTGCTTCGTTCAATACATAATAAAACAATTGTTACTGTAGGTCTCAGTAAGGGCTATCAGCCTCTGCCTTTGGCTTCGGCTGATAATCCCACCTTGACCTTGATTATTCTGGATATCACAAAAACCTCATCCAATAATTGTTTAAAACCAACAGCACTTTACTCACCCCACTTGTCTTCTTTGGCAGATCGTCATATATTTCCCTTTCTTCTACTAATTGATAGACAATAGGGAGCAGGTATGCAAGTATTTGTCCCACACCTGCCGTACAAATGCCCACAACATCGCGACCCCTCAAAAGAGCTGGCCAAGCATGCTGCTGAATCAAGCTTGGTTGCATTACACCAAGCCGAGGCAAGAAATGAGCAAATGGACAATGTTCCAAGAAGGTAATTGGTTTAGGAGCAGGCGCACCCTCAGTACAGATTACAACACCTTCAGAAAACAACAGCTTTGTTCCAATCATGGACTGTGAGGGTGAACTTGAAGACTTAGACGATAACAGCATTTCTGAAGGAAGAGGAGACTTTGCAGACAAAGTTGGCAACAACTGGGACTTGTGTAGAGATTGTTCAATACCACTTTGATCATTTACTATGTTTGCTACAGATTGTACTGGAAGTTGATCATGGCAAGGCAAAATTCCAGACGATAGATTGGCTGATGAGGTTGAAGTTCTTACAGTCTCAGTGACAGAGTCTAAAGCAGACTCATAACTGCTTCTGCTAGTTCCTAACAAAGACTCTATTATTGACAGCACTTTTTCAGGACTCTTCTCATCCTTAATTGGCAAATTATTACCTTGAGTCAACGGCTCAGTAGGCTCTGATTTTCTTGCACAGTTAGCACTTTCTATCACAGAATCTGAAGTTGCTCTGTGAAGACCGAACAGTGCATCTACAGCTATTGAATTAGAACAGGCTAAAGGTTCTTTTCTTGAAGAAATGTCTCCATTAATAGCACTTTTACCTAATTCAGGTATTTCACTGCAAGAAACACCTGAATCATCTCTGTCCGATTGCATGTGTTTCCTCTGAAACATATCATCTGTCTCACTTGATGAGCCACTACCTTTACGAACACCATGAGGACTTCTCTTCTTAAGAATCGGCTTCAGATTAGTGGAATCGGGTGATTTTGATGGCATCGCCGGAAACCCTGAACTCATACTACTACCCGTTGCAGGGAGCCTTGATGAGAGAAATCTGACTCTTCCAGAGTTTTCATCACTTGATGATAACACTGTAGGCATTCTGCAAGTAGATGAATCCACTTTTTCCTTCTCTGTTGACTTGATACCAGATGCACCCTCAACAAATGACTTTCCTTGTGAGAATCGTTGAGATGAAAAGCTTGGAGTTCCACTTTTAGGAATTCTTGCTGAAGGCTCACAAAGCACACCATTTTCTTCTTGATTTGAGTTGCGGCCAGAAACTTGGTGTCTAAGAACATCCACAGGGGATTCTCTTGGTCGTAAATATCTGTGATTATTTCTATGATCTATCAGCTCATCGTCGGTGCTGTTTGATTCCTCGCTGCCTGTAAACTTGCCATGTTTGACATACTCTTTGAGGTTTTGCAGCATTTCTACCCCTTCCTTCTGGAATTTGTCACTTTTTGCTTTTAGTTTTGCAGCTTTGGCTGGGCTGATTTCTGAAACAGGCTCTGCATCAGAGAAGTATGTTGCAAATCCTTTGATCACCAATTCATCATTGACACAAATCTAAAAGAATATTGATATCATTATGTACATGACTTGTACATACAAGGTGTGATGTAAATGGTTCTGATGACTTGCTCAGTTTATTGAGTTTCAACACTGACCTACAATTACAGTAGAACCTGTATTAAGCGGCCACACTCTAATACATGTAAGTGTCCAGATTTCAAAGTCCCGATTTTTTGCTCATACAAATGCTGTATTTGTTACCTGAACTAGGCGGTCACCTCTATTAAGTGGCTGCAGCTAGTAGCCCTATGTTTGTCTTTCTTTGTTATTTTTACCTGTATGTAACAACTGTTAAATTGAATGTAACAGCTACACCACCCCCAGTGATCCTGTATTAAGCAGCCACCTGTATTAAGCAGCCAGTTCATTAAGTCCTGACCATTATGTACAGGTTTGACTGTATGTACGTAGTTTTCCATTGGCTAGCCAGTGATTACATGTACCTGGTTTTCGTTTAGGACACTCAACTGAAAACCACTCTTTCAAACCTTGAACTGCATGTAGTTGATCATTTTCTTTATAATTTTTCATTGCCTGCTTGCTTGATAAACTATTTGCATGTACAGTATAATCTAGAGAGTAATCAAAGGCTTTCCTCTGATAATTCCCTTTACCTGAACACGTCCTGTGTCAGCAAGTAGGAGCACATGATATTTTCCTTTTTCATCTTGTTTATGAATGGAAACTTGAAGCTTGCTTCCTGAAATCAATTGTATAGCTTATTATATATGTATGTTATCATTCATTACCGGTACTTTGTAGACATCCGGGTCCATTTTGAAAAGTTGTAATATAATTATACAATGTATGTAAGAGTACAGATACAGAAGGCTGCATTAAATAATGATTTATTGCTAGAAAATAGCCCAAAGAAAATACATGCGCTGATTGGTTTAAAATCATGTTTCTACAACTCCATGGAAACACAAACATAGCACAAGATGATGGCAGAAGCCAAAAATACATTTGAAGAAGTTTGAGAACACAAAAATGCAGTGGAAACACTCACTTGACAACTTGTTTTCCAACAATATTTTTCATTTACCCAAACTTCTACACATACATGTACTTTCTAAGGCCAGAGATGTCTATCGCATGTTACATGTAGTTGATGAGGGCGCAGTCTACAACAGACTATATGGTGAGTAGTGTAGCCAATCCATGAATGTCATTCATGATAGAATGCAGTAGATTCACACTAAAACTTGCTAGAAACACGGCACATTTAAGTGACAATGATTGGACATCTGACCTTAGCTAACATACAGTTGTAGATTTTTAGCAATTGATTTCTCCTTACCTGTAGTTTCGATTGAGAAAATAAATCAAACACTCAAGAAAGTGACCACATTTCAAAGCGGCTCAAAGTTCATCAAAAATACTATCTTCTGTGAGTAGTCTAAGATGGTCAAATACGGTCTTTCTTGTTTGTTATTATTACATTTTAAGAACCCTGGTTATATGAAACAAACACAATATACAAGTGAAGGGTTGAGTGGTCTAAAGCCCTACATAAGTGACTTTTTGAAAACACTGAGATATGTAACCAAACAAAATACTTCCTCGCAATTGATACAGTTTACTCTTGTCTTCATTACTGACTAGAAAGAACTAGTAGCAATTACTAGTTCCTGTATTTCACTAAAACCAGAGTAAACTATGAAAATAGCTGGAAGGTACATGTACATGTATTTTAATCCTGGCTGCCTCAAAATTTTCCAAAGGTCACTTGGGGTTTTATTTCATGCACCCCTTACAGTTGATCTGTAGGTTGCACTGAGTCTGTTCCGTACCTTGTATGAGAGTTTTGAACAAACTGGTGGCAGATTCATCCCAGTGGTCAGTTACTCTGCAAAACATTAAATAATAATGTGACTACCAGTATTAAAAATGTGTAAAACATTATTGTTCATCTACGGTTCCACCTGAGTGTACCACAGAAGGGAGGAGTACAGTGTACAAATGAACATGTACAACTGTATATTAAAAATGATACACTCAGAGAATATTAATTTCAAGTGTAAATGCAAAAGTTTCCAAAGAGCAGATTCTTACTGTTTAGAGGTGGTCAAGTCAAAGTAAGACGTGACAAGTCCAAGAGGTTTAAGCCCAGTCAAGTAACACTCCATGGCTTGAACAGGAATGCTTTGGAACTTTGCTGGCACATCTCTGATCCTAGAAAATAGAATGACATGTTTGGTAGATTATAAAGGTATAGGAATGGAAGAGTTGGATGTGCATTCCTGTGACTTTACTAAAAGTCGCTCCGAATTTACGAGTCAAGTTTGTGTACAGTTAGCTTTCACTACATTTTCATAGGGCTTTTCTCAAGTTATTCAAGTTGATTCCCCTCCACATGACATGTACAATATACAAGTAGCACACATGAATCACATGTAACCATAGCAACATGGCTGTCCTCTCAGTATTGGACTGGAACTAGACTGTGAATGAGGCTAATGAAGGAAGTCTTTTCATATGCAAATAACATTCATCTCTTCTAAATGACATTAGTATCACCCAACTAGTGGACTAATGCAAATCCTGCATTTTGATTGGCTATGCTACTAGAGGACTAATTTAGCAATAGTCATCGAGTAGTGAAATTCTTTCATTTATTCACAAATAAATCTTTCTTCAACTTGCATTTGCTGACTTTACTAGTATTGCTTTTTCTGTCTGACTAGTTGGGTGATACTAAAACAATTAGACCCTTCTCCCTCAAGGGCCACAGGTCAATAGCCCATTCAGCTTCGCCTCATATATAGGCTATTGACCCGTAACCCTTGCGGGCTGCGGGTCTAATTGTTAATTATCCTGCATAAGCCTCCTTTGCATGCTAGTTCTAGTCCAACACCAAGAATACCGAAAAAAATATATGAATAAGTGACCTACAGTGTATCAATAAATGTTAATTCAAGACAGTCGTAAAATATACATCTACACCATTCTATATAATTTTTATCGCTTGTTCAAATATCTGGACATGGTTGTGGTTCCGGTTTTCTTCATGGTTTTTTTCATTTATAAATTTTGGTAGTGAACTTGAATACAGTATCAATTGGTATGTTCCTTACCAGCAGCATGGAACCAGGGTACTTTCAGCTAGATCCACAAGGAACACACTGTAAAAAAAATCCATGACAAAATTAAATGACTGGAAATTAAAAACTGTACTGCTAATTAAAAAAAACTTCCACTTACTGGTACATGGATGCGTAAATGTAAAATATCATGTACATTGTTCACAGGCATGATGAAGCAAATGTTTTCAAAAAATTAATATTATTGTGGTATTTCAAAGTAATATTAATGTACCTGGCCTGTGGTCCACTCAATGTCTGTAGCACGTTTTGCACTCTTGCCCTGTACCAGCAGTTGTCAGATGTTCTCCTTACAACACACATCTACATATCAATTAAAAATAGAACAAATAATCAGCAAATGAAAATCTGCAACTCAGTTTTTCTCAGGGGCAGAGAGAGGATTTTTCAAATGGGGGTGACTGGTACCTTGAGGTTGCAGAATCAAAGGCTCCTGCTCCAGAAATGTTGCAATTTGAGTTTGGAACCCTAATTGAAATCTGTTAGACCAGAAATACTAGTAATGTAATATCAAAGAGGTACATTGTACACTGTACCTATCCACAGTATTTGCTTAAATGTCTTCCATATTGTTCACTACACGGACATGTTTCTTTTTTCTTTTTCTTTTGCTTCTGCAAAAGGGAGATTGATAACCACTCAATCCCCTCCCCCTACGTGTATATCTGCCCCTGTTACTTGTGTCCCAGGGGAGGATGTCAAAACTGAGAAGAATTTAGCTATCATTGATTGATTTTAAGTACCAGTACTTTATCGTTATTTTAGCTTATCTATCCATACAGTACCCAAGTAAGCTGCATGGTTCCACAAGCCCCAGTGGTTATTCTAAAGAGGCAGTACTATACCAGCACCTACATATAATGTAACTCTGAGTACAGGCAAAGGTTGTTGTTGTTGTTTTTGTTGTACTGACCTGACCCTTCACTAGTCGAGGGACAGCTTGTGAAGTTGTGCTCTTTCTAAAATGATCATTCAGGTTTCCCATGAAGTTCTGGAATTCACTGCCAGGGCTGCCAATGGGATGAGCCCAAAAATTCCCAGCATTTATGACCTGTCCAAAAATAATTATTACAAAGATAATTTTAATGCAAAGATTACTTTTATGACATACTGAGAAAACAAATTTTCACAAACTGATTGCCATTAGGGAGCTACACTGTAACATGCAAGAAAGCATGACAAAAGAGACAATGACGATACCAAGTAAGTGCAGAGGGACTGGAATGAATGAGAAAATCAATAAATTATTTTGGTAGGAAAATTAAACTTAGGCAATGAAGTTGCTCCAGGATGGCAGCTAATGAAATTTCACCCAGATTCACTTCATATCTAGCATGGACATTGCTTAAAGAAGTCCAAAATCTAACATGTTAACATGTTTGAGGCAAAAACAGAATCCATTCTAAGCTAACGCTTAACGGTCTGAGTAAAATCCAGATTGTGGACTAGCCTGTGTAGCGTTGTTGCTGTGAGCATTATAATAATCTCCAAGTTTTAAACTCAGTGAACCAATGATATACAAGATTAATACAAACCTTAAAAATTTCAATATCCAAGATTTTGGCCATCTTGTACGTTTAAGGGTGATACAGCTAATGATTTCTCAAAGCTAAAAAGGAAAGGAACAAAATATTAATTTACACTGGTATTACCGGTAATTAATTTTTATAACCCCTACATAAGACATTTGCTAAAAGATTCATGCTATAAATCAAAACAAGAACTGCCAAGATCATAACCACTTTATTAATAAAGTAATACTACACTGTATTCATTGTTTTGTCCTTCTAAGCCCATAAATAGCATATACTCAGGTTTGCAGGATTGCCATAAGGGCTGATGCCTATAACATCTGTTATGGCTAAACTTGCCTGCAGTTGACACAACCCATAATGTAACAAGTTTGTTTACAGGTGTGAAGATGAAGGCTACAGGCAAATCAAAACTTAATAACAACCCTGCGTTTGGTTTACACTAGCAGCATAATGGCATGAAAACACGTATGGCAAGGTCATGCAAATGAAAAAAAAAAACACACAAGACCCACTAATCTAAAACGAAGACCCTTTGAAGATGATGTGATAATTCTAGCTCTTCTTCCAGTCAGTGAGAGTGGCATCTACAAAACTAGAGTTGAAAACACTGAGAGGTAACTTCATTTCCCTCCTCTTCGTATTGTTAATGGTAAAAATTAGCCAATGAGCATGCAAGAAATTTGACAGTAACCTATCTTACTATAAAGCATGTGAAATTGTGTGGCACAACCCTGTTGCTAGGTGAATGCTGATTTCTTCATTTTGGGTCAAGTAGGTCTCCCATAAATGGATAGCTGCTACAGTAATAAAACAATAACAGCTGACAAGACCTCCTACCCTTCTATTTGTTTTTCATTGTGGATATAGACCACTGAGTTGTTTAAGACAACTGTCTTTTTGTTTGAGACCAGCGTTTCTTCGTCTTAAACCACAGACACTTAGGCTTTCGTTAAGATTACATTTGATACATGGTGTATGAACGATTTACGTAAAATCACTCGTGTCACTGCACAGTACCAACATTTTATGAATTTATGATTGATCAACAATTTGTAGTCTTGTCACACAAGCAACATCATTAATTCAACTACCAACAAATAATTGACATTTACGACTTGTAGAAGCAAGATCAGTAAGATTACAATGGCCTGCAACCTTGTACTGTACAACCTACATGCCGAACTACGCGCGGAGAAACGGGAGAACGCGCTGCAGCTCGCGGACAGCTTTCGCTAATTTCTTTACACGTGCGGTGAACTCAAGAAAGGTTTGAAGCTCTTTACTATACCTGGTCTACGATATGCTTGTTTTCTTGGACATTTGGCATCAAATGGCAAAAATACAGCAATCTTCGAGGAATCACGCGTTCCAATCCGCCATCTTTGTTTGAAGCACGCTCAGTCGGCCGTTCACCGTCTGCCTAAGAAGAGATCTGGGAAGGATATTAGTTGTAAATGGCGCGAAACCTGCAATAGACAAATTCGGCTAACTCGACCGTGCGGGTCACGTGACCTGAATTGGGTACAACAACAAAGTTTCACCACGTGCGCTCGTATTTTGATTCAACTTTCTTCGCTATTATGCCGCACTT
>Ga0126337_10002217_pt1 | contig 12226 bp, 4 predicted proteins | sample DipCmetagenome_FD_92527 | JGI IMG/M metagenome (GOLD analysis project Ga0126337, IMG submission 92527) | Coral microbial communities from La Bocana,Puerto Morelos, Mexico - Diploria C A metagenome | ecosystem: Host-associated > Invertebrates > Cnidaria > Coral | place: La Bocana,Puerto Morelos... | reverse complement strand
TTTCCCCCCCCCCCCCCCCCCTTGATGAAATGCTAGTCCATCACAGGATCACGCCCAGTACCCATTTATACCCCTGGGTGGAGAGGGCCTCTAGCCAGCTAGGGTCAGAACCCAAACGGCTTAATCCAGAATCCTGCATGGTAACCATTACGCCACCAAGCTGCCTCCTACTTGCTTATATACTGAACATGAGTTGTGGGTGGTTCTGTCTTCCAAGTCTGTTGAAGAAACCCTGAAGCATAACCATTTATGAAAACTTCTATGATACAAATGGTAATTTTGGTCTTGTATTCTTCAAAAAGAAATCAACCTTTACATTCCCCCAGCTAGAAATGAAGAAAATTAATGTCTTGGAAAATTTTTCACTAAGAGAGGTGAGACCATGTATGTTGATCCTTGCCAAACTACCTGTGTACAATGTACTTACAACAGGGGTGGCATCTGCTATATTTTCTCCTAGTAAATCCTTGAAACTTTCAATTTTCGCAGCAGAAGTTTGATCAGAGGGAGTCTCCACAACCAGTCTTAACAGACCTGTTTTCCGAGTGACCTGTATGCAAAAGAAGAGGATGTTCTTCAGCAAGACCTGGCTTGAGTCCAAGTTAAGCAAGATTAATCTCTCACTTTAACATTTAGCATCATTTTGTCATCACAATTAGCATTTTTCTACTTAATGTTATAAATTCTACTTCCAACATTTTGTAGATCAATAAACTGAGGATGACAAGAGAATCTGTTGAAACATGTCTTTGAAACTTAAAGTCTTGTCATTTACTATGCTGTCCACAACCACAGTAACTGTTATAGTGAATACAATTTGTAAACATAAATAAAATCCAATCAACAGTTCAGACAATGAATAGTTCTCAACGCTCATTATGCCACAATTACAATCTTCTCAAAGCTTACCTTCAAAGCTTCTTCTAGTTCACCTACAAAAAAAAAATTTAATTGTGAACTTTCTAAAACACCAACAACAGTCATTTTCACTTCAAAACCTTCAGCTCTTTCAGACTAACTGGAAACAATGCCGAAACACACCCAGTACTCTTCTCTCTGGGTCAAGTTTACAAATCTCCTAGATACTTTGATAATGCCTAAAGTATGCAATTTCCATGCATTTTTAATTAACAAATGTTTGGAGCTAACTAGGGATGTATCAAACATTAAATTTTTGGCTTGAATTGGCAGAGGTTTGTATTTTGGTCTGTCACTTTCTTTACAGTCACCAAGATTTGAACTGTGGTATACATATGTTTCATAAAAACAAGGCCAGTCCTCTAATTAGATGAAAGCTTATCCAGTGTTCCTATAATCAATAGTGGCACCTTTTTATTCACATTCAAGAGTCAGTGTTTGCCTAGGGTTGCTTTGACTATGAAAATCGTTTGCGTTAGTCCGATTGTTTATGCATGACTTTAATTCTATGAATATTTTTCATTATGACCCTAGATATAGTTACTCCTTTGCTAATCATATACGGGATTGAGCTACACACATGAACAGGAAATGGCTAAATATAACAAGCTGTACTGATATGTACGTTTTCCAATATTACATCCGGCAGAGGCACTGGCAACAAACAAGAGAGTTGGTTTGAAGGTTAAAAAATAAAATATCTTGAAAATGAAAACGGAACCATACTTTGGAGCAACGCCAAACGGCTTGCAATTTACTCCGAATTAAATAAAGTAGAATGAGAGTTTAGCAATAACATGAACAGTAATACGACTTGCTAGGAGTCGTTAGTGTTATATAAAGGCTTATATGTTACTAAATAATACAATCAGAAGGGAGTTTAGGGAACAGTGCGATATATTTAACTCACCATGCGTTCCCAATGTGACCTGAAAGAAGAGTACAAAAGAATACCATCAAAATTGAATCGTTCGAAACCATAACTTCCAATTGTCGATGTCGCAAAATACGAAACCAGAAATTTATATTATACATCGAAGCTTTAACAACTTGTTGCCAATATTAAGATTATGGGTTGCATCGCAGCTATGAGAAATTAAATTTTCAACTGATTATTCTTCCATCCCCTATGTTTACTGAAGATATATAAGCTTACCAGCTCGTTTTCATCGTCAATGTATTTCAACGTGAAGTCCTGTACATCGAAGAGTTCCTTGATCTAAATTAGGAAAAAGTCAAGGCGATAAGTTTTCAAATCGAAATCTAAAGACGTCACTGGGAATTTATAGGGTTCTTGGCTTTAGAAGCAAATGAATTTCGTAAATAACCACTCACTTGCAATTCTAGGTCATTCCAAGTTGAAGAAGAATTAATCTCAAATCGCCGAGTAATGGCGCTGGATCTAGCTTTCACTTTGACCTTGTCAGTCATCTGAATACCTAACTATTATCCTTGATCTTGAATTATGCTTTCAGTGGGTGAAAAAACGGGTAAAAACCCTTTGTATTTATCTGCTGACTAACTCTCGAAATCCGCAATTTCAGCAACTTCCTTGCACCAAAACAAAAATGACGACATAAAATTTTTTAGAATACGTTACGTCACAAGCTCCATATTTGGTGCTACAAGAACCCGGATGAAACTTATTCGAACCAGCCTCTCTCTGGTTCTCGTTGTTTGCACTACCACGCCAAAAAAGAGAAAGTTTGTCTATTGCTAGCGATAGTTTGGCTTTAGGGATCTACCGGCATTCTAGTCAGATACATGTAAAAAGTCGAAATAGCTGGGCCGGCTTCGACTCCTTTGCAGCCCTGGATTGAGTCCGGTGCGGTAGTGTAAGGATTTTCCTCGTTGTGAGACCTAGAAACAGAGAAGTGTAGTCGGAAGGCCAACGGGATGAAGAAAGACCAAAAAATATACCAAATCCAAGAAAATCACTTCGATCAGATTTTTCTTTTTCCGCAATGGAGGAGGAGAGAAAGATGAAACGAATGCGTTCAGTCCACGGGTTTTCAGATTTGATCTGCATTGGTAGGGAGGGGGGGTTGATATTGATGATGACTCGCCGTCACGTTCCCAGACCTCCGTCGTTTTAGAGAGGTCTTGCAAAAGCGTACACCATCCTCTTTGAAATGAAATGAAGCTTAATTTACTGGTCGAGTGATCCTCACTGGAACTCAGGTTCAGAGGCGACTCACATAAGACTTGAACTTAAAAATATCAACAGGGATTCGTGGAAAAGAAATTAAGGGGTGAGCATGGATGCCACGATCAAGAAACGACGCAATGATCAAGGGAAGAACGCATTGAAACAGCCAGGGTCCAATCAGAGTTGTCTAAAACCAATCAATTACAGTGGAGGATCGTGCTCTGTGAGTGAAACATAATCCAAACAATTCCAAAGTGGGAGTAAAAAGATGCCTTCTAAAACGGGACCCTTTGACAGTTTGCGCAGCAACTGAAGTACTGGACTCGAGTGGTCCGAGTTTGGAAGCCTGGCTGTGATCATTCTGTGGTTTTCCTGGGCAAGATACTTTATTCCTTACAGTGCCTCTCTTCACCTAAACAGCTCACAGCCCTCTATTACACTCTTTTTTTTTTATAAGAACGTTGAGGCTGAGATTTACCAAAATTTTAAGAACATGCTAAGAACATACCCTAGGCTGACAGTGAGAAAACGTCTTTATTTTGCCCATTGGGGCTAACTGCTTGTTAAATGAGCAGTATAAAAGGAAATTGAAAACTACGGTCTAAAAATCTTCTAAATAAAAAGTCTTGAGTAACGAAGAACGACAGTTCATTGTGCAGTTCGTATTTACAACAGTTCCAAAATAACTTCAACACAATCGAAGTCGTCAGGTGAAAGAAAGTCTGACGTATCGTCACGGTAGTTGCCTTTGTATTCTTTCAGCTTTGTGTTGTAGAACGTATTAAGACCATTTTCAGCCTCAAATCGAAAAAAATAAGAACGCTCAGCCTCAGCCCCAAAATTAGACGTTCTTATAAAAAAAAGAGTGTACCTTCTATTTTTGCGTATTTTCATTCGATCGTTGAACGCGCGGATAGAAGCGCGAGGCAACTGGACTCCATCGCAAAACGGAAGACTCACTGGGTAAGGGGTGGGGAACCCAGGTGTATAAATGGGTGTAGACGCGTTTATATTGCTGAGGCTGACACTGCGGAGGACTAACATCCTATCCAGAAATAAAAATATTACTTTTTGCCTAATGCTAAGGATATGCGATAAACGCACACATCACACGTACACGATTTTATGTTGACTCTAATTTATAGATACGGTTGTATCATAAAGTTCTCTATATTTTTTTGTGTTTAAAAAAAAACTTTCTTCAGGAGCTCCCTTCTAGTGCAAACTGGGCCACTGCCTTATTTCTAAGGTAATCTCGTTTCACAGAACAGATCCCCATGTACTTTCTACTGGTTCTGTTCTTTGTCTTGGAATAAAGTAATACGAGTCAAGGGTCCTCAAGAGTGTTTGTACACTTGAAGACAAAAATACACCTCACATACATATGGGTTATATGCTGATTTGGCCTTTTCTTTTCTAATCATTCTCAAACAAGTTAACCCAAGCTATCACTTTAACAAAACGAACACCCTTTAGGACCAACAAAATTATGCTCACTTTTTTACACGCTATATAAGATATTCACACCACTGTCCTACTTATGACCATCTTCTTTGCGTGACGAACTTTTTTCTTTCGTTGAAACACCATTCGCTGATGCTCCGTGACCATTCGACAACTGTTGCTGGCGTTGTTGTTCTTCGATGCGCGCATTTAGACTTTTTAGCGATTCCGCCATGCTTTCAGCCATTTGAACCAGATTATTTTTGCGCTTTTCCTCCTCTTTGGGTTTTTTCTGCTTGCCCGCCTTTCCTCGCTTTCCTTTACCAGTGTAATTCCCGCTGCCACCTGCAAAAAGCACGATACAGGTCTTGTTAACAATTGCAAAGAAATATATATGTAACCGGTTGCAAGCGCGCAATAGCATGCAATCGTATTAACGAAGTTCTCGATTGTGATTGGTTCTCCGGCCGCCTATTTGTCACGTGATCGGACGTGATCCCATAGGTGTCCTTTACAAGAACATGTACATTCAATTTCGACTTGCCTCGCCTACGAGGTACAAAGGAAGCCAAATTTTTACAACATTTTCTCCCTGCACCAAGAACATTGAGAAGCCCAAGTTCAACGATTTTATAACGTTTCGGTACGTTTTATGAAAGTTGCTAAGGTTTTCGTGCGCTAAGAACTATAGGTAAATGGACCAGTCGCCATCTTTTTTCCTACGGTGCATTACATGCGCTTTAATGGCTTCCTTCTGAACGTTCCCTACAATTTTTAAAAATTAACGAAAACACGACTAATTCGCTCTAACGAATTATCAACAACTTTTCTAAACCCAAAATTTTGTTATCGATGTAATGAATTAGTTATTGCATCTATTGGTTTTATACATTTTATTCTTGGCTTACACTATCACGCAATAAATTAATCCGAAAACCATTCGGTAGATAAAGTCAAGGAATTGTGTTGTTATGAGAGATTAATAAAAAAGTCACTTGTTCAAGTTTGCAGCCTGTGCGTTTTTCTTCACTTCAGATATTCGTCGAAATATTTTGCACAAATTTATAGAGCCTAGTATGGAGTAGCCATATTGGTGTACCTTTGTGGTACACCAACATGGCGTCCGCAAAATAGTGTAATCATTTTTAACCTACTTTGGCTATCTAGACGACTGATTATCATAACCGAAGAAACAACCATTTACGTAAGTACTTTTTCTAGTACTTTAACTTCCAAAATGGCTGAATATCACAAGATAAGAATATGTTTTTGGACAAACGTGTTCGTAGCTTTATGTCACGCACCGCCATAACTATGAAATTCAAACTGCGCTGGTTTCCAGAGGAAGCAAGCTACTCAGCTGAATAGGGGTACACAGATATAAATTTACAACCTCGTTCCAAGGGCTTTTCCCTTGAAGGTGGGAGGGGCGGGAAAAGGAAAAGCCCTGGGAACGAGGTTGATAAATTTACCCCCTATCATGTCTAATGAGAATAAAAACATTAGTGGCCCTTTAGTTTTGGATTTAAGAAAATGATGACGTCACGTGAAGACTTTAAACTTGAGAAAGGGCCAACGGACAAAGCAAAGGAACCGGATCCTGGTGGATCTGATCAGCAAAATTTGGGATTCAAAAAACTGAAAAACAGAAAAACTGACCGTACGTCACGTGCAAACCAAGAATTACAGCTGATCTTCCCATTGTGCTGGCCACTGTCTTTTCTGTACAATGGTGTAAGATAGCTATGCTATATTTTTTTGCGGGATACCGCGGAACATCCCACTTTCCAAGACCATATTCGAATTCTCGGCACTGGCCTGGAACTAGCCTGCAAAGGAGGCTTATGCAGGGAAAATCATTTGCATTTGATTAGCCTCAGTTGCAAGCTAGTTCCAGTCCATTACCGAGAATACGGATATGGCCTATTTGTCTTGGTATAGATACCCGCCAAGCGGAGAAAATGTATTCGGTTGCAACCACTACTGCGGGAAAACGTATAAACGTTCGCAAAATCAACGAGAAAAAACGAAAACTCGAATAAACATGCAACATGCAGCAAGGACAGGAAGTCTATATAGTCGATAGCAGGCGGGTCAAAAGAAGCCTAAGTTAAGTCACAGGAGACTTCGGTTTGTACCTTATTCGTTGAGGTTTGTACCTTATTCGTTTGTACCTTATTCGTTACATATTCGCTTTGATAAGTGTAAATGACACTCGAACTCAAAACGCTCCTTCAGCCGTCATTTTGGAAGTTATAATTTGCATCCTCAAGTAACGGATTTGTGCATTCTTTTAGCTTCATCTTTTTTTTTTTTTTTTTATTTCAAACAATTTTTTTTTCTTTATTTTAAAAGGATAATTTTTACACCAAATTTATGACATAAAAATTAGGTCGCAATGTTCGTTTGAGGGGAAACGACATACATTTAGCTATCGAGCTTAGCTTGAGGGAAATCTCTCACGTTGTGTACGTGCAGGCGCTCATGTGCGCGCACTAATGATGCGAAAATCGTGCGCTGTAGGGATACGCAGAAAATTATTTCCAGCACTGCATTCCTGAGGCAAGCCAGAATCCACAGGGCGATGGCGGGCTAAACGGAAGGTCTTTTATCCGTGGGAAAAGCACGGACAATAACCTACGAGGTAGAATAATCGATTCGATTATTTGCTGAAGGTGGGGAATCCACCATCAGGGTATTGTGAAAGGTAGCTCAAGGAGTCTGTGGCTCCGCGCGTTTCAAAATTATGGGAAAAAACTGAGGTACGCAGCGCGCGAAAAAACAGTCTAACTGTTTCGGTAATGAGATCACCTTTATTTGAGAGTTATACCATAATGAAATCAGTGCGTGCGCTCTGATTGGTCAATCAGCGCTCTGATTGGTCAATAGTTAAATGTGCCGGTAAACTCATGGAAATTTCGAGTCTTCTGAATTATTATATAAAAGCAACAGACCAAAAATTTTTATGGTTTATAGGCATGATAAAACACTTGGGATGTTGGATGTTGGATGTTCTTCCAACATCCCAAGTGGTTTATCAAGGCTATAAACCATAAAAACTTGTACTGTGTTTCAAAGTGTAATTTCTCTTTGCTCGTGCCACATAACGTCAACACCTCATGCTAGTTCTGTGTTTCTATTGAGTTATAGGGAAACGATTTCTAACCGATCACCGCGCGTATTTTAGGGGGCTATTTTCAAATGATACTTACTTCGGTTTTCATTTTCACGTCTTTGTGAAGGTATCCTACTACTGTCCACCAAACTGAACGTACCACAACCATCTGTTGTTTCTCTTCCATTAGCCGCACCAGGAGGCAAAGAGACGTGAGCACGTGACTGATCACGAGACGATGTTCCCGCGTACCCATTGGATAACTGATGGCCACGTGCACCAGTCGCGTCCACTGCACTGGTCTCCGGTTTTTGATCTAGTGATTCTTCATCGGCGATGTCAGCGATTCCATTGTGATTGTGATGTCCAGTTGCACCAAGCTCTCCTTTTGTATGCCCATTTACCATCGACGCATTCATTGCTGCCAGCTGTGGTGCTATAATGCCCGCTAGTTCAACATAATGTCCTTTGCCCTTTGGACCCTTTCGAGATTTCTTGTTTCCAGCCTGATTCAACGCTCCTTCCGCCCAAGCACCTTGGTTGGCATTTCCTCCACGCCCCTGGGGTAGACCCCTTTGGGGAACCGGGGGATTCAGGGGAAGGGGCAGTACGTGTTCCCCTCGTTCCTTCTCATCACGCTGCATCATTTCAATAACCATAGCTTGAAGCTCGGGCGCCATGTTGTCTATCGAACGCTGCTGTTCTTCTACCTGTGACCTGTGCTGTGCGGCGGCTTCCGCGGTAAGCTTTCTTCGAGAAGTAGCTCTAGAGCCTGCGATTCCATTTGAAACATGAACAACATCACTTCCTCTAGTTCCATCTTTGTTTATCAAGCTTGTTTGTTGGGGAGCATCGCGCTGCTCTCGCTCCGAAGGGGTATCTGATGTCGCAGTTTCTATAGTGCTACCATCGAACAACTCTTGTCGTTTCACGCTCTTTCTGTCGTCGTCTCCTCGGTGAGTTTTAGCGTGCGAATTATTTATTTGGGAGTTCATGGCAGACAAGTCTCCAGCCACTACCTTAGCGAGCTCGGTATAAGCATTCTTGGTGTTTTGTTTAGGCGGTTTGTGTTTCTTTGCACTGGGTACACTAGGCCTTGTCTTCGGTCTGGCGCCTTGAGACAGGACACTTGTTGTTGACACATTTGCACTGTCAGCATTTGTCGAGTATGAAGCGAAATCACTTCCGACGACTGAGGAATCTGTAGACTTCCAAACAGCATACCCATCTTCATCTTTTTTGGGTGGCTCTGGATTACTTTGGGAGACAGGGCCAGAACTTTCTGCAGAAGGATCAAAACTTGCTCCAGGTTCAACGCTATTGTCTGCCAGATTCATGTGCTCGAATTGCGAAGTCAAACGTGAGTCTAATGACGAAACGTTTCTTGCTCTCGAATGTTGTTCGATATTTTGCGAACTTGTATTTTCCTCACCTTGTACCGGAAGGGACCCCTTTAGCTTGGATTCAACAGAACATGCCTCCGGAGCCGATTCAAATTGGGCATCGCCGACACTCCTGAACTTCGCGTAAGACGAACGCGGAAGTGAAAGTTCTTCGGTCACTTCCGGGTTTGGTTTGGTTCTTTTCGAGAAAGGTTCTCCATCCACTTGAGAATAGCAATCTTCCGGAGCTGTGTCAGTTTCATATGGAGACTTAGAACGGAAGGCACCACAATCTGCAGCAAAGCTTTCTTGGTTAGCACTTTCACACTCCGTGGTCTGCACTCTTGACTGACCATAATCAGAGATGCTGTATTCAGATCGGTGAAAACCCGAACCGCACGAGGCGTTTTCGTTGTACTCTGAAAGAGACTCTTGCTCGGGTACTGACTGAATATCTTGGTCTTCATACGCTTCAGTTTCTCTTTCACTGTGCGTATCAAGCAGTGAGACCGAATATCGGCAGCTCTCTGAGCCACATCTTGCATCAGGATTGTACTCAGAGAGCGACTCTTGCTGCGGAGAAGACTCGATCGGTTGGCGATCAGTTTGCGGACACTCTGAGTCTCTTTCATCGCTCATCCCAGGTGCACGGACCTTGGCTAAAGGACCAGCCATATCCGCTGCGAGAGCAACATAATGATTTCGTCCACGTCTTTTCGTTTCTTTTTGATCAACTAGAGTAACATCGCCGCGATTTCCCACTTCACTTTTTACTCGTTCGTCACTGCTTGTCTCACCAGCATTACTCGCTCCAGGCACTTGTACCTCAGCTAGAGGAACAGCCATTTCTGCTGCAAGCTGCTGATAAGGAGTTCTTCTTATTTGTCTTCTGTGGCGTCCTTGCAGTAGCTCGCGGGGCCCCGGAAGAGTTTCGGTTTCATTTTCAGTTCCTGCATCGTCGCTTGTTCCACTTTCATTACTAACTCCAGGTACTCGAAGATCAGCTAGAGGTTGAGCCATATCCTCGGCAAGTCGGTTATATGGAACCCCTCCCTGCCTTTCATTATTTCTTCGTGCTTGCTCGGGTTCTGCGTTTCTCTTCTCCATCGGTAAGTTTCAAGTCTTAGCAACCGTGACCTGTTTGTGTGACAAGAACTATCAAGTTAAGTATACATTAGTTTTTTGCATACAGACGAGGCTCTTGTCTATGCACCAATGTAAACATGGAATATGACTGTAGTGATAGTCTGAAATGTCAGTCTACTGCGGCCCTCGGCATAATACTTTGCGAGAGTCGGGATAAACCTCACGCAAGAATCAGGTATTAGGCTAAGGGCTAAAGATCACTGACATTTTAGACTAGTGATTGTGATAATTTAACACACTCATAGTCCAAAAAAAGCTATCATGGAGGGTTGTGAAAAAAAAAATTACGCAGTGTTGTGAGAGATGGAAAATTGAATACACAAGTAAACAAATCAGCACACAAAATAATGCAGGTGAATGACACCATTTCATCTTGGTTAATGATATTTTGAGAATTTTTTTTTCTGGATAAGCCTGCATGCAGGTCATTTGTCTTATTTATGGCAATTTGACCCAGTTATTTATCTCTACATTGAACTTTGGCCCAAAAGTTGTCCAGGACGAGGGAAAGGGGGCACCATTGGAATTGAATGATGCACAAGCAATGACGCAATGATTCTGACTCAAATTGCCATTTCAATTTGTATTTACTACCTGACCACATTTAAGGTAAAATATAAATACTAAATATTAAATATCTTTATCAACAAATTTTTTAGATAGAGATCTTGAATAAATAGTTCAGGATGATTTACAACAGACTGTGGAAAGATTGTTATGGTTAAAAGCTTGAAGCTAAAAGTTCTGTTCAGAAAACATCCTCTATGGTTTCATCATCATTAGTCCCTATTGTTCCCCGTGGGTCATGGGGAAAACATGGGATCATAGTGTCTCTTACTACGTTTAGGGGCTTTTCATGGTCAAACTCCCCAGTATTTTGTTGATCTGCTCCAGCACTATAATCCAGCTAGGACAATTACATTGTCCACTCAGAATTTTCTTTACTAGCCTAATTTCAATTTAAAAGCCTACAGGGGCAATTTGGTTATGGTGTCAGCTCCAACTGTATGGAATGTACTTCCAAAAGATATTAAAAGACACATCTTTCACAAACATTTTTAAAAGTAAACTGAAAATGTGGCTCTTTAATAAACATTTAATGTTGAAGTTTTTTTATTTTTAATTATATGTCTTTTTAAATTTTTATCTGCTTGTTATATGTTTCTCCTTTTCATAATTTTTTTTAGTATTACTATTATTATTTTATTATTATAATTATTATTACTATATACCACACAAGTGAATAGTGCTTTTCGCGCACACTGATTGGCTAGCTCAGAGGTGATTAGCCAAGTACTATTCACCTCTGAGCAGCCGAAGAAAACCAAAAGGCTTCCTGTTTCATATAAAGTTACTCAAATTACTCTTTGGTCCGCAAGTTATTAAGCTTGTGTGGTATATAATAAAACAATTACTCACCTCAGTGTCGGTGAAAGTGGTGGATATTTACCTCGACGTTTCACAGCTGGGTAAATATCCACCACTATTCTCCTCCACTTCTGTGAACAATTGCTAATTACTATTATATAATTTCTAGCAATAGTAGATAATATTGTACATGTAAGATTGTTTAATAATTAGCTAATAAGATTGTGATTGTGATTATTATTATTATTATTATTATAATAATAATAATAATTATAATATTATAATAATAATTATTATTATTATCATCATCATCAGAGCCCATTCTTGTAAGTAACCCCACCCTTTTCAAAAATTCCCGCGATAATCGCTAAGAGGAGCTTCAACTGTACAGGAAGTTAGCCTGCCATGTACTTCTTTTGATTCAACATCTAAACATAAGACTGTCTTTGTAAGTGTCTAGTTAAAACAGAAACAAGAAGATCAATAGATCTTATAACCGCGCTTGTAAAATTAAATTTATTTTTTAGCACTACTTTCCCAATGCAGTGCACATTTCAAAACAGTCCTACAATGCACGATCAAAAAATACTGAAAGATTGCCATGTTATCAGATCAAAGGTCATGTAGAGTCACAGGAAAAATATTTCGAATATTTTTAAAGCCCGACACACTTTGATAGCCTATCACTCAAGTGCTGATAGATAT
>Ga0126337_10002216_pt1 | contig 12234 bp, 12 predicted proteins | sample DipCmetagenome_FD_92527 | JGI IMG/M metagenome (GOLD analysis project Ga0126337, IMG submission 92527) | Coral microbial communities from La Bocana,Puerto Morelos, Mexico - Diploria C A metagenome | ecosystem: Host-associated > Invertebrates > Cnidaria > Coral | place: La Bocana,Puerto Morelos... | reverse complement strand
TATTATTATTATTATTATTATTATTATTACAAGGACACATAGTACAGCACTGTTTTGGAAAAAAAAAGATTTGGCAAAATCCATCCCCTCTCACCATATGATCTCTAAAGGTGAAGGTCAGTTTAAAGTTTACAGCGAAACAATTACATGTATGCAAGATGTGTGGTACAAAGTTTCCTTTGGTAGACATGATGCAACACCATCATGTATGTTTTAAGAGTGGCAATATACCCGTCTTCCATGCAAAGACATGTTTGCAAAATTCAGACATAAACCTGACTGGGGTTTTTAAAATCTAAGTGAAGCCTATAGAAATTCACCTTTTTTCATACCTGGTCAAGGTCTCATCTTTCCCATCAACAATGCACTGCCAGTGACAGACATTCCCTGAAGAGGAGAAGATGACCGCTACTTCCTAAAAATTGACAATCTACTCAATGCTGATAAAGAAAATCTTCCCCTTCCAAAAGAGGACAGCCAATTCTGAAGAAACTAATAACCTACTGTTTTTAAGAAGACATTTCAGTTCAGTTCAGTTCAGTGCAGGGAACTCATGAACCAAGCAAAGTCCTTAACTTACTTAGTCAATGATACTGATATAGTTGTGCAGGTTAGAAGGAGCCTGGAAAATTGAGTCAAGATAATGGAAAAATAAGCACCAAAGGCATCCAATGGTATGACTCTACAACAAGAAGGCTCATCAAAACTTGCACCCAGGAATGTTCCAAAAGCTCACCCAAAGAAAACACTTTTGCAAAAACATTTACCTCCTGCAACACGCAAGGCAGAGTCAGAAACGTAGCAAACAACTTGAAACTTGGGTTGCATGTGGACCCCCATAGTCAACTGAAAATTACAAGTGCAAAGAAGTGGAGCTAGAGATAGAAACAGTAGGAGCTTGCCAGAAGATTGCCATTCTATCTCTTTACCAAATAATCCTCCACAAAATGGTAATGTTCCTGCAATCACCACAAATGAACAGTCTCCAGATCCTGCTGTTACAGCAAAACCAGCGGTCACACAAACCACCAAGATATCAGCCTAAAGAATCATCCAATCCTTTACACATATTTAAACCTCTTCCAACAAATACACAGGGAACAAGCAGCTTGAAACGGAGGACAGGATATGGCACTCCACTCTCCTGTCAGATCCAAATGGGCCAAACTAGATGTAGAGACTGAAGTAAAAGGGGATAATTGTCAGAGGCTAGTTCTCCACCAGCAAGCAGCAAGAAGGCCAATACAGTGATCATACATGAAAACTCTTCTGTTCCTGATATGTGGATAGAATACAGAGACAAAAACAGCAGGAAATCAAACAACTCTCTATGCCGACAGTAAAACACTAATCCTGAACCCTCCCTCATGGTTATGCTTCACAGAGAATCTACCAGCATTTCCAAACTTGCTCTCAGATGGACACCAGAGGGTAAAAGAAAAAGAGGGCATCCAAAATCCACCTGGGGAAGAAATGCAGAAGCAGAACTTCAGGCTCTAAATCTTACCTTGAGGCAAGCTTCATGGCTTGCAAACGACTGACAGGAATGGAGGGGACTTGTTGATGCCCTATGCGCCACTGGGCGTTTAAAGGACTGATGATGATGATGATGAACCCTTGAGGTTGGCTTCATGACTCAGAGGTAGAGGCTACTCAGAAGTTCGGGAAAATGAAGTTTCCCTTGGTTGATGGTCTGGAAGACCCAGCTATAATTAGAAATTTGGTGACACTTGCAGCAAGCGAATTTGTCCAAATAATCAACACTGGTTCACACTGGGTGTGATAGCCTCTTTGGAAAGCCCAACATTGAACCTATTCAGCATCCCTGCAAAATGTTGCTACACAGGGGAAATCAGTTAAAATCACAGACAGAAAGTCTTCCAACATTTCCAGTGTCCAGTCTGCTCCTAGCTAATACTGTAAAGGGTGCAAACATCACTTCCCTGACAACACAAGGGTCAGTTCTAACAGTGACAATAGTAGCAGTGGCGACTAATTGATGCCCATAAAATGCCATCTCAGTTTTGGAACCTGCTTTAAAGTCACTTCCAGTAAGTGTTTAATAGAGAGTGTTTGGCAAATGGACTCAAATGCACAGATATGTGCAAACTGCCAGACTGCAACAACCAGCCATCTACCTCAGACAGCGAAAAAAGTGCAGATGAAGATGAAGATGAGGACAAAAATGAGCTAGAAAGCGATGAAATAATAATAATAATAATTTTATTCACTCTTGTACTTAGATATTAATATGCACTCTAAGAGAAATAAGTCAGTAAAGTACAATTTGAGTCTGGAGACTGAAATAACCCTTAAGTTTTCAAGTCAATTGAAAGTTATTAGAATCATTAGTATGTAAGTGATCTTAAGAGAAAGTGTAGAGAATAATCACATAAATGGCTAGGGAAAATCATCATCTAGATCTAGTCAGGTCACATCATTTAGGGTCATCTTAGCAAAACCATTAAATCATTTGTTCAGAGGATGCACCGACATGATCTCTTAACAACATTATGCCTATAAATGCTCACTTAACCTGAAAAACGTCAAATCAGAAATTATCTTAATTAGATACCTTGCACTGGCCAATGTGAAAGGGCATAAAAAACCAAAGCTACTACCACTGATACAATGCTATCACACATTTTCCAACTCTGCATGCCTGTAGGTTTCTAAAAATCAATATGAGCATTATTCGCCTTAAATGGTACTGACCAGCCTCACTGGTTCATTTCACTATTATGAACAAGGATTTACTTAACGTGCACAACTGGTGTTTTAATAAATATCTACTGTTGAACCCGGATAAGGCTTACCTTGTGGTACTTGGGAGCAAACAAATACTTCCCAAACTAAGAGATTTCAAGCTATCATTGCTAGGAAAGGAACTTGTACCTGTCCAGATGGCAAAGGACCTAGGCGTGACACTGGATCCCCACTTAACTTTCAATGATCAAGCAGGATAAAAATGATCAAACAGTTAACACTGTTTCCTCCTGCATGTCTCGTCTTGGACAAATTAATGAAGTTAAACATGCATTTGATAGAAGAAGTCTTATCACAGTTATTAATGCCCTGGTTTTTAGTAAACTATTTTACTGCTCAAACGTGTGGGCAAACTCCACCAACTGTAACATTGACAAACTACAATCTGTACAGAATTTCACATGTGGAATGGTAAGTGTGACGAGTAGAAAATGACCCTCCATATAAAATTATTTGTTATTTCCGGTTCCGGCGAGCCAGGTTTTCCATATTTGGTGACCATGCGGTTGTCACGTGACATTGAAATCTTTGTAAAAGCGAAGAGAAATCGTAGTTAAAATAAAGCACAAACGAGTCAAGAGGTTTCCAAGTTCTTTATTCGTTTTGCTGCGTTTTGGGACCGATAAACAGCAAGTTTACCGGCGTAACATAAGTGATGCATGGAAATTTGATCACGTCACGCCCATACTAAAAGAATTAGAATGGCTGCCAGTATCAAGCCAGGTTTACTATCGACCTGCAGACTCATCAACCCCATGAAGTCCAAGATAGTCAGCAAATAGATCCTTGACTGCATCAACAGCAATATTGTGAAAAAACTCAACTTTCACCAATGGAGAAACACCAAAGCCGTAATTGACTAGTTCAAATCTGTCCAAAACAAACAACTCCTCAGCTTCATCTGTTTTGACATCAAAGAGTGGCATCGAAGAGTTCTACCCGCCCATCAGCCAAGACCTCCCAATCAAAGCACTGGACTTCGCCTCTGACCATGACAACTTTGCCACCGACAAAAGAAACATAGTCCACACTAAAAACTCCATCTTAATCCACAATCACCTACCCTGGCAAAGATGGAACTCAACAAGAAACTGCTAAGATTGAAGGTGGCGAATACATGTACAGTACATGTGACTGTATTTTGTCTAACTTAAATGAGATTGGCCTGATGTGGTCACCCACTTAATTCATATAACAATGGACACCTTGTTTTATTAGGAAAGGTCATATTTTGGTTCCTAAGAATTTCTCTCAAATCGTCTCAATCTACATATTATGGACATTTACTCTAACTATAAAGACACATTTGCCTTGGTCGAGTAAAATATTATAGTTAAAATTCTGGATATTTTCTTATTGTTAATAAACAGTAATACATCTACATTTTGATTTATTGACTTTTCAGATTTCAAAACTTTTCTTTCAACCTCAAAAAAGAATGGGAAGCTAAGCAGAAAATAGTTGAGGCCAAGTTTCGGTAACTGAGTGCCATGTCAGATCAGCTAGTGACAGTAACTCAGCATCCCAAAAAAAAAGAGAAAAGAGAACGTAAAGGTCAGCTGAGCGACCTCCACAACAACAAAACCCCTTGAGCTTCAAGTCAAGTTTTTCAAAAAGGTACAACTGATCATGATCACCACCCTTTGTGAGAAAGTCTATGGGGATGATGAAGAGCAACTTATCGATCTACACGATGTTCAGGTTAGAAGATGTGCAATTTGTTTCACTGAAATGGCCAAGTGCATGTGTTATGTTATCTTGCTCAGTTGTGTCCTCCTCTGGTCTTTACAATTGTGACTCCAGTACATATGCAGGGTATTTTGCAATGCCCTAAAAACTATTACAAATAAATATAATGAAAAGTCTAGATGGCCAACAGGCAAGATGACAAATGTACATTGTAGCACTTTCTCATTTATCATGAAAAGAATTTTAAGTCATTGTACTTTACGTTTTGGAATTTTAGTGCAAAGAGTGGGGATTCCCTCAGAAGAAGTTATTTGGCAAACATCTTGGCACAGGAGATTATGGTCATCTTGTAATTGACCACAGCGCCATGCTGCTTCGTCAGTTTTGTTCCCTGTACAAGTATTCAGGGCAATGCTTTGAGGCATCACAGAAACTGCATCGACAGCTGTATGCTAAAGCAACCAACCACGATTCTTCTGAACCTGGGCAGTCATGTAAGATCATACAAAACAGTTGACACAAACTACTTATTACTACTGTACTTACTAAATTCTATGATAGTAGATTGATTATACTGAAAGTGCTTGCCTTATGGATCAGTTGTCTTATTACGTCTTATTACAAGAATCCCTTCATTCTATGATATTCAAGTATAAATTTTGCTTATTTGTGACAATTGCAGTGGATCAAATTCTTATGCACTGGTTTGCAGCAATGCTACTTGCCTTGAGATATGCCTTGTCAAGCCAGGGACTGTGTTGTCTTTGGTAAGTACTATATTGATCACTATTCATAAAGGTCAAATGTTACACTAATGTGTATTTGATGTGATGACATTTTTCAATTAATGTGGAAGAAAACACTTTAAGCATCCCAGTCCTGTGCAGTAGTGGTAGTTTCTACCAAGATTTGCTTCTGTTTCCTCTTCACTGTGTATCTTCATAATAGTTTCCCTTGGGTGGCCATCATTTGGTTCTCTGCTGCAGAGATATCCATCACATATGGTGTCTGAAACTCCATTTAACATGTAAGAAAAAGTCTCTTTTCGTGGCTGGAAAGCAGTTGATACCAGTGTATAGTCAAAGGAGAAAAGAGATTGGATTTTGACAATTGACCTATTATTCTGCGACTTATTTGGAAATTTTTTTTTATTATATGTGTATAATAAAGATATGGGTACAGCTGTTGATGCAAACACCAGCTCAGAACTACTAGAGTATAATCGTGAGCAATGGGAGAAGAATTATGAGGGTATTACTAGAAATGCAGAGGAAGAGCTGATTCCCTTGCAACAAAGAGATGCAACAACGTGCACTCCTGCAAAGCATCACGCTGCTAAAGAGCTTGCCTTTTGTGCTACCAAATGTACAATTAGTGTACCCAAAGTCATCCCAAGTAGATCTACATCTACCAGTAGCATTGTGTCCCCTGGCCCTGCAGCTTCCATAGAGGTAATTGAAGTAGAGGAATGTGAATGAGACCAAATGCAAACTAGCAGTCAAAGTGATGGTAACTTGCAACAGAATTCGCAACTGTTTTCTGCTATGTCTACTGCTAAAACCAAAACTGGACTACCTGTACTGGCCACTTTAATACCTCAAGCAGAGAGAACTATGACTAGTTCTGTTCCTTACTCAAATGCAGAAGTCACATGGAATTGTCTGGTCTACTGTGATCCATACTGTCTTGTCAAGCATTAATGTGAAGCTATTGTCAAACAAGGAAAAAAGCTCTCGAGTGATGAGAGGAAAAAGGAGCATCATCCAACAGGTGTTAGGATTAGAGGCATAGACCACTTCTCTGAGCAAGGCTTCTCAATTCTGAAAAAGTTTGCTTTCATATCAGAGAAAAGTCATAAAGTGACCTCAGAAGCTCCATGGCTTTCACACGTAACATCCATACCAGGAGAGCAAGAAGTTTTTGAAGACAACCTATGGAACAGTCTGACCCAGTCCTGAGCCACATTGATGTAGTTTCCTACAGTGATCATTGTGACAAAAGATACATTGAAAGCTTTATGGTTGACACATGTATTGGTAAGTACATTGAGGAGGCTCACATACATTGTACTTAACTGATTTTTTTTTGTGGATGGAAACTTATGACAAGGCATTTAAAGTCAGACAGTTGGCAGCTAAAGCTTCTTAATTAGCAAGGTTTGAAGACTTGAAGCAGATACTTGTACCAGTCTACATGGAAAACCACTTGGGCCTTGTCAACATTTACATTCATTTTATTTTGTTTTCAAATTAAGAAATTACAATTTCAACATGCCCATGGATAGCTGAGCTAATCTAAGCAGGTCATGTTAACAGGGATTATTAACATACAGCTAGGTACAACTAAATACAAGTGAAGGCAACAAGAGAACTAAAGAGATTGAAATGGACAACAATGACTAGAGACAATAAAAAAACTACATGTAACAAAATTACAAATAGTTAACAACAGTTATGATGAGAAACTACAGATACACTAAAACAATATTATTGAGTATTAATGATAACATACAAGAGGAAACTAACTCCATCTTTCCTTTTTGAGCGATCTCTGACAGATCAATATAACAGTCCTCTATATCTAGAATTTCAAAAAGTATTTGCTTTATTTTTTTTTATGTTTTCTCGAAGACATGGGCATTTCATTCCAAAGTTTTGTTCTGATTCTGGAAAATGAGTTCACTTGAATTGAGAGTCTAGAACATTGTGTGTAAAAATTATTGGAGGCAGAGGATCAAGTATTATAAGAATGAATATCAGAAATGTTTTGAAAAAGATCTTGAATGTTTCCAGGAGCATTTTTGTGTCTTATTTAAAACATAAGGCTATAAGTTCTTAATACAAACAATTTAATGGAAAAACACCAGCATCAATAAAAAAAGGAATCCTGTGTTGATTTTGATCAGAAAAATAGATAAAGCAAAGGCTAACTTTTGGAGCTTGAGAAGGTTTTTTAAGGTGTTATTTATATGAGATTTAAAGAGCATCTTGTCAATAGCTTTGTCAGTTCTGTCAACTTGAACTGTCAGTAAATCCAACCTACGAGAGAAATTATCCAGAGCTTTTGACCAGTTGGATTCTAACTTCACTAGAGTGTTGTAGCTGTCGCTGAGGAATTGGACATCCTGTGCACTCAATTAAGCGGTAGCTGCTGCTTTGTGGTAATCCTTCTGTTCCACCATCTTGGATTTGAGAAGTTGAAATATATTCTTTTCTCAGATCATTCAGTTGACTCTTTAAATCATTGTTTTCTTTTCTTAACATCTTAACTTTGTCTCCCATTAGTCAACAGAGAAAAATAAAAGAAAGGAGATGTCTAACCTAGCCTAACAGTACATACACAAGAGAGAATGTGGAGCAGTAGCTGGAACGTACTGTGTGTCTACACTGACCTCACCAATCAGCAGTTGTATTTTGATGATGGATTAGCATCTCATGCCCAGAATGACACTTACTTGTGTGAAAGAAGCATTGGACTTTCTGCTTGAACTACACCCACATTACTTGTCCCTTCAAACAAAGTTTTGGCACTCATGTAAAAGCCTGACTGAATTTAGAATGCCATCACAGGTGCATTTGATAGGAAGATGATTGGATGTGGCAGTTGTGGAATAGGAGTCGTAGCTAGTAGACACACCATTAGCAATGGCCCTGCATGTGTGAATAATATCCTGCAACATGGATCAACACACAAAAGAACTTATGTCGCACATTGTAAAATGGGCTGGACATGACATGTACATTTGAATGGCAGCACAACAGGCAATGCCATCTGTGCCCTTTTCTGTAGATTATACCCAAGGAAACAGTTAATTTTGCTGTCACATTAACTTGCTCTCTGCCCTTTTTGGTAGAATATACACAAAGGAAACAATTAGTTTTACTTTGCCATTAACTTGCTCTTTGCCCTTTTCAGTAAAATATACGTAAGAGAACAATTCATTTTTCTTTGCCATTAACTTGCTCTTTGCCCTTTTCATTTCAATTGGGGGCGGAGGGGATTGGAAACAAGAATCATGGGATTAATAAAAAAGAAAGCCATAAGACATACTAAAAACAATGCAGCTACTGTTTATATGACATGAGTGGCCAACCTAATTATAGGTTGCTAGAGTAACATAAAGACATTTTTATGGCTCTACGTACAGTGGGGGATATTTCAGGTGGTGCAAAAATATTAATCTTAACACCAGGAAATAAACTGGTATCTCCAAGCCACAGCGCAAAAGCGAGAAGTGGTTCCATTTAATATGCCCACTTGTAAATATACATAAAATACTCACTAGCTTTTTGTTTCAATTTCATGAAAGGTTTATTTTCCAATGAAACACTCGTATCTATACAATAAATATCCATTTTACTTTTATTGCAGCTTGCGAATTGCATACTATCCCATGGTTTTAGTTAAACGTATTTCACAATCTATGAACACTACAAATAGTTCAGTAAAATTTTGCTGTAACGCATGTGCGCCTGCTGTGCAAGAAAACTAGTTGCTATTGAATGTTCACCCCGCGAGTCAATCTTATGGTTACCAGCGTTATTATGCCCGGGGAAAGTAATAATTTTTAGCCCCATGTTGCTATTGTAAACTTACCGGTACTTTTTATGCTGTTCATGGTGAATTCCATTGATCCTCTCAGTCAAGACCAACCAACCATGCCTTGTATTTGCCTTTTATCGTGGGCAATTGTATTGTCTGGGGAGCAATCTGGCTGACCTCTCAATTTCTGTCCCTAAAGACTGCCCCCTCTGGGAGCTGTTTGCTTGCATGTCGTTTGTGAAGTGTTTTAAAAGTGCTTGAAATGTTTTTAAGGTTTTACCACATTAATCGCAATGTAAGTAAGTTGTGGCCATGCTTGCCCTCAGGAAATTTAACACTCAAAAAGGTAGCATTTCCTGTCATATGGAACTTCTTTTGTTCCTTCCCCCAATTGGCGATGCCCATTTGTTTAACATTATCTTACTATCAGGAAGTTACAAAGAGCTTTGCGCACTGCCTGATCTTTTCTTGGCCTTCATGCGCCTTTTTGGTTGGGTTTATTCGACAAAGTGGGAGTTCCGGTCAGTCATTGCAACTCTTTTCTAATCTGAAGCATTTCTAGCTGTTCATTACTGCCAGTTTATCCATAAAAATTTATAGACTCAAACAAGAAGCGTAAAAGAGCAGAGGAGCCAAACGAGTAGAGAGACAGAGACAACAAGAAACTGAGAAGAGAACAAGAGAAAAGACAGCAAAAAAGAAGGCCTTGGAAGCAAAAGAAGAATGTGACACTGGCATGGGGACAGTGTTAAAAGATGAGATCCAGGCAAAACAAGAAACCTTGTATAGACATTGATAAGAAATTGTTAACTAGAGGGAGTTATTCTTTCAGCTGCAGTGGAAAAGGGAATAAAGGTGACAACAAAGGCAACAAATGTGGAAACGGCAAAGGAAAAGAAGACATGTACCCCCCTTATCCCAGAAAAATCAAGCAGCGGCCAGAATGATTTGAAAGAAATCAAAGTTGGCAGCACAAAATGAGACAAGGGAAAAGGGACTATTGGCACTAGAACTTTTGGAAGCTGTTATTTGGCCAGGTTCCGTGAGCTGCAAGTAGTACTGAAGGTGTTCAAAGAAAGAAACAATATAAGCATAGAGAAACTTCGAAAAGAGGTGGTGTATGAAGCACATGTTGTTCAGCGATTGGGAGACCACCCTGGGATTCCCCTCCTGTTCAGAGTTACGCTACAATAGCCCATCCATTGTAGTCTTAGTTTTCCAGTTTCACAGCCAAAATGACAGAAGTTTAACATTGTACAAAGAAAAGACTATAGAAAAGGCATTTACTGAAAACCAAGTGTGAAATTGAGTGTTAAAAGAAGTGGCAGTGGCTTCAGATCACATTCATGGATGCAACTTCATCCACAATGATTTAAAGAGCAACAATGTTGTTGTTGAAGAAAAGGAGGTGTACCCAAGTCCAGTAATTATCGACCTCAGTAAGAGTGTGCTGGCAGTAAAAGCAAAAGTACCCCGAGTGAAACCAAAACATGTCAGCAGCAAGTTTTCTTACATCACCCCGGAACTGAGAAATGGCACAGGAAAACCCTCCACTAGCAGTGACATATTTTCGCTGGTACTAAAGATTAACTCCCTGAAATGTTACATTTGATTATATGTTTCTAGTCGAGAACAGGAAATAAGCACTCACTATTAGGATTACAACTATTCTGTGCGTCGCTCAAATGTTTGATACGGGAAATTACATGATTAAAATGACTCAACTGAAAAACATTTGGGTTACCGTTATGATAGCTTTCAATAGTCATTTTAGCTTGATATTAGAACAAACCAACAGTTTTCGACATGATGTCATCTTCATGTCGGTAACGTTTGGTTTATTTTGGTGCAAAACATTTAAGGCTACAGTTTTGTTTTGCTACGGCAAAGTTATACCATAAAACTGTATGTGCATAGCTTTCAATATTACAGCGAATGACATGATACACATGTTGTTACAACGCCAATTTACTCAATCAGGGCAGTAGATGATCATCCTTTCTAAGATAACTGTGTTCGTTGGTGACATCTCAATTAAACAACACTGGCTTTACTTTAGTGTAGGGGAATGAAATATCTCAAACACCATAGTACATGTATCCAAAAGATCTCAGTAGTGAAAAAAGCAATAGAAGTATAGGAAGCGTGCTACTTCAGTTGCTACTTCAGTTGGTAGAAAACATTTGTGTTTCAACTTATAGTAACAGTAACTTCAATTATAGCAAAACATAATTTATCCCGTAAGCTATGTTCGCTTACAGAATATGGTTAAAGCATCAAAGGCCAGTGTCATGCCAAGTATTTTTCACATGTTTATATTTTTACTCTCCACTGAGATTCACCACACGTGTAGAAGAAATATCACCTACAACTGTGTCTTATTGATCAGCTCAATTATGTTTTAACAAGTGACAGTTTACTAGAGCAAACTAGGAAGAAAACAGAAAGAGACAAAAGGAGAAACAGTCATGCGTTGTTGGCAGTAAATTTTGTCTGTTTGTCTCGCATGACTTACATGTAGGACATTTGTGGTCTTATGACTGCTGGTGATAACTATGCATCTGTCAACTTTGTGTTATTTTCCTATGTAGAAAGTAATCCCTCATCTCGTTCTTATCATTTAACAAGGTGTCAACTCATGTTGAGATCCAGCGGTTAATATTAACTGAGGGGGTATTGAATCCCCCTTCAGCTGATTTGCAAAACATTCTCTCTCAGAAGAACCTAGGAATACCTTGAACTTTTTTTTAATTGTGGTACCCAGACTGCATGCGGCCACTCTTTGCATAAGTATTGCTAGTATCAGTCTCTGAGGGAGTTTAAAGAACTACATCTCCCCTTCAAGTTAAGTATCTAGATTCCAGGGAAATATGTGACCTTTCAAGCGAAAACACGCTTTGACGACTTTCCATTAACAGATGAAATGAATGGTGATCAACTGGGTTTCAATGCATATTTGAATGTGTGATTAAGTATTCCGAACAGGAAGCCTAGCCATTCAAACAGCTCAAGAAAAATTGCAAACAGGTAGCCTAACAATTCAAATGGCTCATAGACCATTCCGAAGGAGTAATGAAACTGTTTCAACAGCTCATAAAAAATTTCGAACAGGTCTTAAAAGAATTTCGAACAGGTGATCTAGATGCTTAAACGGCTCATGAAATCTTTGAACGAGCAGTCACAAATGGCTTGATAATTCATTTTGTTTATCTCAAATTCATTTTGTTTATCTCAAAT
>Ga0126337_10002215_pt1 | contig 12235 bp, 4 predicted proteins | sample DipCmetagenome_FD_92527 | JGI IMG/M metagenome (GOLD analysis project Ga0126337, IMG submission 92527) | Coral microbial communities from La Bocana,Puerto Morelos, Mexico - Diploria C A metagenome | ecosystem: Host-associated > Invertebrates > Cnidaria > Coral | place: La Bocana,Puerto Morelos... | reverse complement strand
ATTATCATTATCATTATCATTATCATTATCATTATCATTATCATTATCATTATCATTATCATTATCATTATCATTATCATTATCATTATCATTATCATTATCATTATTATTATTATTATTATTGTAATTATAAGAAGGTCTTGGATTTGTCTTTATTCATTTTATTTGTTTTGTTTTTTTTCTGTCGGTGTATCTGATTAACAATAATTATATTTCCAGCCACTTATTTCATGGAATTATATTTCTAAAAAATATTCATGTAAATTTGCTATCTGCAGTGCAGTCCTTGTGGCAAAGTGAATTATCTTATATGTGTTACAGTGTGAAGTGTGAAAAAGCACTGCTACCCTTCTAACAATTTAGTACTGTTCCCTTCTTCCCCACCCAATATAATGTTGAAACTCAGGAGAAATTGCAGGTACTATTTGTAGCTGGGGTGGGTGTGTGGGCATGGGGGGGTGGGGTGGGGATTTGCATTTTTATTTGTATGTGACTGTTTGTTTTTTGTGTAAAAAACAAAAAATGGAAAGCACAAATTTGTTCCAAGAATTTTGCTTGAAGTGCTTTTTTTAATGTAGATGCTAAAGGTCAAAATTAAATTCGGGTCAAAATTAAAATATTAATTCCTTTGTCTCTTAACCCTTCTTATTCATTGATTATGAATAATTAGTTTTGGAAGACAAAGGAAATTGAGAATCAAACTAGGTTAAAATTATTTTTACCTGAATTTAATTTTTAACTACAACATAGACACCACTGGCCCTCATAATGCAGCTGTTACAAAAGCGGTTTATGGTGTATGTGTTGACCCACATGATGGACACAGAATTGCCTCATTTGCAGAGGTAAGTAATCTTACAGTACAACAGTCCCAATACATGTAACTTAATTTTGTTTATAATAACTCAAAGGTTGCAAAGATTCCTCTCCTTTTATAAAGATTTTTTAAAATCTTTGGAAAGTTTCCAAGCACTTTAGAAAACTCACCAAAGATATTTAAGTACCATAGGGCACTCCCACCATCTAAGTAAGCAATAAATTATACCTGAAAAACAGTAAATAGTCAAATTTTTAAGTGTATTATTAATAAGTCACAATAATGCCAGGTCTTTCCTCATGCACTTTGGAATAACGAAGCTTTAACCTAACATATTGCACTCAAAATGATGTTATTTCATGTACAACTTAATTGTTTGCATTGTATTATTTAATAATGGTATTTGAATTTGAATCTTTTTTTATAATAGGGTCCTCAAGGAGTTATGTGTATCTGGGATGACCGAAATTTTGAAAAACCAGTATCCTTGTGTATGATCTACTTAGTAAATATGATCAAAGAAAGTAGACTAGGTGTAAATGAGTCCCTGAGGTGTTTAACAAATGCATTATTTCTACTTGAAATACATGGCGTGTGTCTTAATAAAGATATGGGGTGAGTCAAATTATGCAGAATTATCACTAGGGAAGTTAAAAAGTACGACAGTTTTTTTTAACGCTTTACACACAGGTACAAATATGCTTGGGTCACTTATACTGATAAAAGATACTTACATTAATACAGTATTTTACATAATACACTAATATAGTACCGGCATTTTACTTACCGGTAGTACTTTCCTGTTAAAAGTAAGAAAAAAATTAATAAGTGATCAAAAAGATAACAAAACAGGACATTAACAAAAATAAAAATAATAAAAGAGATCGAACAAATAGCTTACAAGATTGAGCCATGCATACCTTATCTATGAAAGATATGTAAAAAAAATCACATAAAATATTTTGATTGAGACCAGAATTTTCCTATACTAGATTGACCTTATATTATAATAATGCTATTGATTATTTTCTATTTTTTTTAATTTTTTAAGTAATAATGTCAATAGAATTACTGTTTGAACAAGTAATATCATATCTAAGTACATTTTTCTAATTTTCTTGAATAGTTAGTTTGTATACAAGTTCATCTAAAGACAGTTCTTTCTAAAGATGTTTAGAGGAATAGATATATTGTTTGACCAAGATGATGAGCAAATGTAGTGTACATCTTAGGGGAGTGCCTCAGTTACGCGATGTTTGTCGTGAAAAGCAATTTGTTTTATTTGGAAATGTTATTGCAGTACCTTGGCAATGATTCAACCATGATATAATTTGCGAATTAAGTTTTACAGACTCCCTGCAATGAATACAGGTGTGTTTTCCTGTTTTTCCACAGAGAGGCAAAAATGTTCTCTTGAACAGTCTTGTCAACCAGTTTAGAAACAGTTAGCAGGGTTGCTGCATAAACTAATTGTGATATACCTAAAGCTTTCACCAATAAAGATTCGCTGTATATCATGAGATCTCTTGAGTCTTCAACAATTTATTTGTATTGCAGGATAGATTTACTCCTAGAATTGTAATGGGTCCTTTTGTTGTCTAAGAGTCAAGTACCTTTAACTTACTATCTTTCATGGAACCCATCCACATAGCTTTTGCTTTTTTCTTATTTAATGTTAATCCTGAAATAGTTCTAAAGCGATCCAAGATCTGTAAATTAGTTTGAGTGATTCAACATTTTCCGTTATTATGGTGGTGTCATCAGCAAACTGTGAAATTTTGACCTTCTGGTCATCTGGGAGGGAAATACCTTCACAGTGTGCATCTTGGTGTATTTTAACTGCTAGCAGTTCTGTAGCGAGGATGAACAGAAGGGGACTTGGACAACCCTGACGAACTCCTCTGATATGTTAAAGTACGTTCATAACTGCACTTACTACACCTTTATAAGAAATTGTGATCCATTCTTTAACATTTAGGCCAAAATTGTAACTGTTCAAAGCCTTAGTAATAAGATCGCATTCAATGCTATCAAAAGTCTATAAAATCTAGCAATCCCAAGTCTTTTAAGCATCTATATATTTCATTTTATCACTTTAAAGTCTTATGTTTTGCTCTATGTATCTTCCCTTGACAAATCTGGTTTGACCTGAATTGATCAACTTCGGTAGATATTTTGCTATTCATTTGCCAAAGCTTTAGTCAAAATTTTATCATCAATATTTGTAGAGATATTGGACATCAGTTAGAGAGTCCTATCACATCTCTATTGGCGTTTGGTATTAAAGTTATAGTTCCATTCCTTTGAGAAATAGATAGGGGTCTGTTTTAAAAAGCTGCGTCATTAGAATTTAGAAAATCTCTCCAAATGAGATCACAAAAGGACTCATAAACTTCTTGTGTGAATCCATCTCTTTCAATTCCTCTAATTGAAATCATGTTCTCGTTGCTTAGTATTCAATTGAGAGATTTCAATATCCTGAAAAAAGACTTAAAGCTCTATTTGCAACAGTGCAATAGTGGTACAGGATTAAAATAAAAATGTAAATGATGCAGTCCAATGTTTTATTTCTTAAGATCCACATTTTGTTCAAAATTCCGTCAACTAGCTTTGGAGGTTGTAAAAATTTTGTCAGGCGAGAAAATCCTTTTTTCCTTGACATCCATCCGTCATTGGGTCATCAAATTTCACAACATATGGATTACAAAGCTAACGGAACCGTATGACTTCCCGCCATTTTAATTGAGCTAGATCACAGGACCTCCAAAATCCTTAACAGGCGAGTCCTAGCAACCAAAACTATAACTAATTGTTGATGAAGTCCACAAACTTCGACCAGAAACCTCGCGCGAAAACAGACACCGACAGTAAATTGATCAAGTTACTAATTGACTTTTGTTACTCAAAAAAATTTGCATCTTCATGTGCGAACAGGATTAAAAAACAAAAACTTGGTGATTACAAAATTTTCACTTTTTTTGCAAGTGCTAAATTCAAATTTTCATCTTAGTGCGAACAGGGCCTTAGCTGAAAAAAGTTGACTAATTCTATGGGGAGCCAATATATATTTTTGTTGTGAATTTTTACGACTTTCAGTGTTGCCTTCATGTAGATAGAGACATACCAAAAACAATAACGTATTTTGAAAAGTAGCTGAGGAAGTCAGAATGTTCAGAAACATGATCTGAGATGTCTTTGTTGTGATTTTTTTTATGTGTCTTAAACAAATTGAAATCAGTTTTTCATGCATCTATCTTGTTATTGATAATGAGTTTTGTTGTCACATCGCTAAAATAGCTGTGGATCCATGAGGCAATAGCAAAGTGGATTCGCACACTACTTAGGCAGTGTTAAAATGAAATCCATATAGTTAATTTAGAAGCACACACTCGTATAAAAACTACTCTCTATTTGTTTTTTTTTTTAATAAATTGTCGACTTTTGCTTGTTTTGTCGTAAATTTATGTGTCTGTCCACTTACTGAAAATGACAATTAGCCAAAGAGTGCACAAGAATTTCTGCTGTTGTTGTGAAATAAATCTATGCAGAAACAAACCTGTAGTCCTTGTACCTCTCACTAATATAAAGCATTGTGTATGCAATGCAAGTTGTGTACATGCTTAATTACACTGGAAGATATGCAACTGAGATGATGAGTGATTTTGACTGAGCAATGTTCATGTTGAAGGTTAGGCTTGTAAGCCACATTTTGATCTCCTTAACATCAGTTAGTTAATGACAATCACTCAAATGTGTCCTGTGACAGCCATTGCATGGAGCCCGACACGACCTGGCTTACTGGCAACACTTGGTAAAGAAAGTCCTGTTGTACAGCTTTACGACATTCAACATGCTTCTGTTGGTAAGTACTATAGTCAAGTTGATGTGTTCTGTTACTGACATTGTGTGCAATATCTAAAACCTTTGAATCTGTTAGTGTCAGGTTAGACTGTTCACATTCCACTATTTTTCCAGGAGATCATAGTTGTTGATCCTTGAGTTCCACACCATTTTTGCAGGAATGGCTCTGGACACTGAGGATTTTTTCTCTAAACAATACAATTTTAAAAACCAGAATCAAACTTGGGTCATTTGAGTCTTGGGCGAGCTTCGTGACCACTACACCACCAGGAAGCTGGATGCCAGAAAGTGATCATTTTAAGAATACATGTATATTGTGTTACCATTTCAAATATTATGATTCCTAACCGAGTGCGCTGACCAGAACACTCTGTGGGTTGACCAGAATGAACAGTGAGCAAACCTGAGTTTAAAGTAGGCTAACCTGAGTAATTTGTGGGGGTGGCCTCATGGTTAGTGAGCTTGACTCTGGATCGACCGGTCTGGGTTTGAGCCCTGGCCGGGGACATTGTGTTGTGTTCTTGGGCAAGACACTCAACTGTCACAGTGCCTCTCTCCACTCAGGTGTATAAATGGGTACCAGCAAATTTAATGCTGGGGGTAACCCTGTGATGGACTAGCATCCCATCCAGGGGGGGGTAGCAATATTCCTAGTCACTTAATGCTACAGAAACTGGCCGGGGATAAGCTGCAGCCTGATGGGCCGCTTCGGCTCATATGCAGACTTTACCTTTGACCTAACATGAGTGATAAGTAGACTAACCAGGGTGCTATAAATAGCTGACTATCCTCATTCTCAGTGCATTCAGAGGTCAGAGCTATTCCAGTAATTAATTGCTATAGAAGTTCAATGCCCGTGGGTAGGAGTAGTGGAGGGCATGCCCCATTCACCCTTATGCTATTAATTCCACCACTCCTACCCACAGACGTGTAGTAAATCATCATTGTTTGCTGTTTTAGAAAATGCATGTAAGAAAAGTCATGCTAAGAGCATTATTTCGATTTAACAGTTACATTATGAGCTCAAGAATTTTATTTTGCAATTGTGCAATCAATTGTTTTAGAGTAAATCTACTAGCAGTGCAAAGAAGCAGCTGCTAGTTTGTTAACATGGTCACACTGTTACGCTACTCACTATGTACATCAGTGAGAATAAATAGTGAGTAGTGTAGCCAATCAAAGAACATCATTCACGATAAAACTCTAGTAGATTTTTATACTATAGCTTTAAAGAAATACAGATAAAATGTTTCATTAAAATTTCTTAAAATAGTGACAAAAAAAGGAATAGTTTTATTCATTTTGTATGGTTAATTAAGAGAAGACATCAGAAGAACCTTCAGTGTTTGATGATTACTTTTTCCTGCTATTTTTTGTAGCTTCTCCAGCTTATGGAGTTGGATTTGAGACAGAGCCTTCATTCATAGAAAGGAGTGTGAAACGTAAGGTCTTGTTTCTTGATATTATTACCAAGTCTTCGCCAGTGATTAACTACATCAAAAGCACAAAAAGAGAAACTTGTAGCTCCTTGACAGATGTGAAAAATAAATAAGACAAGAGAAGTTTTAATGACATTTAAGTACATTTCACGACATATTTGGCCTAATTTGCCTTCACAAGAACAAAACTAAAACTACCGGTAGCTTATTATTCTGATCAAGTGTGAATGGAGTTAAAGTCTAATAAATGGTGATTGGAGTGTTGGACAAATGAATTAATACAGATGTTAACACCAGGAAACTAATCATATAATTCAATCATCAATCGTATAATCAACGACACAAGTTTATTTGTAGGAATTATTGGATCTCAAACATACAATTATGCAATATAGTTACAAAACATTCCAGTATTTACAACACTGATTATAAAAAGGTAGGTAGTGAACCAAGAGACAAACTTGAAACAGTGCAGTGTAGTGCTCTACTGACTGAGCTATCAAGCCATCTAGGAGCTGCTCAGTTTGTGAGTTTGTAATATACCCGGAGAAGGTGAAGGATGCAAATGAGTATATGAAAGTCATATATTTGAACTGCAGAAAAAGATATGAACAAAAAGCCTACTGTAATACCCATGAAAGTTCTTTTTCACCTTTGATATGGCTTACTTTGTCTACAAGATGTTGTTCTCTTTTGCTTTATATGACAGCCTCTGGGAGAGCTGTTTCTTCATTGTCCTGGCATCCTTCTCAAGAAAATCACTTGCTTACAATATCCCCATCAGGTGAGTAAAACATTTGCACAAACTTAGAACTATACAGGTTTCCACTTGTGAAATGCATTTTTCCTGCTTTGATGGTAATTCCGCTGATTTTGAGGCATGTTGAGCTAATTGTTAATATCCGGATGTTTACAGCTTAAATGTGTGCTTGGCTTAGACACATTGTTCTCACTTGTCTCTCTCACCCTAATTATTAATAATAAATTGTTGATGTGCTAATGAGAATCATCAAATTGCTAATGTCAAGAACAATTCAGGACACACACACGTACATTATTACAGTATTGTGCAAAAGTAATGCAAACATATTTCATTAAAAATCCGCAGCTTTTCTTGGTTTCTCAAAGAAAAAGTATTGAATTTTCAATGGAAGTAAATTTTCAACAAAAAATCATGATTATTTGTGATGCCTATTGTTTCCAATTTTTTAACAATAATTTGCTTGGAACAAAGCAAAAATATGCTCTGTATTCGATAAAAGAGTTCAAACATTTGAGCAAAATTTTGTTCTTCATTTGCTCTGTTCGAACAATCCCAAGCATTTTCTGGATGATAATTCGCCAAGTTCGAATTTCTATATGTACTGTTTAGTTCAGAATATGAATTGACATGCAATCTCAATTTTCTTTTTAGAATTGAGTGAAACACCATGCCTTAGTTCAATATTATTTAATTTTCTTACCTTTGCAGGACTGGTACAAGACTGTACAATTTTTGAAAGAATATCAGTAGTGAGTAGGCCTTAAATTCATTAGTAAGAGTCAAATCTAGTATGTGTGTGTTATTGCTTTTCCTTCATAATCGTCAGTTTTCTAATTAATTTCATTTGTTTATTTTAATTTATTTTTTCTCCAGGCTTGGTCCCCAAGCTCCCACCTTACTTGGGGATGTGGAAAACAGTTATTAGAATGTTCGCAAAAGGTTAGTGTAAACATAATGTATGTGGTTGTAGGAGTTGCGGTGGCCTCTAGTTAGTGGGCTTGTCTCTGGATGGAGCAGTCCGGGTTAGATCCCTGGCCAGGGGCATTAAGTTGTGATCCTGGGAAAGACACTTAACTCCCACAGTCCCTCTCTCCACCCAGGTTTTATTGGGTACTGGTGAATTAAATGCTGGGGGTAACCCTGCAATGTACTGGCATCCCATCCAGGGGGGGTGTAGACATGCTCCTGACTGGTTCATGCTACAAAAACCAGAGATAAGCACTGGCCTGATGAGCCACTTGGCTCATGAGCAGACTTTACCTGTGTGATTGCTATATCAGGCATATTATGCAAATGCCAAGACTCAACAGGCCATTTTCCTCAAACTTCACAATAAAGACCACAACGGTCATCTTCTCTCTCAGACCCACCACTCTCTCTAAACATTTGCTTTGATCGTGGAATATTGCTTGACAAGAAGATGAAAAAAGGTTTACAACACACCTTTCTGATATTTACTTCTTCTGGGTGCCTTGTATCACGCAAGTTAAAAGTAGGATAAATTGTACCAAATTGGCTGTATGCATATCCACCATGTCAAGTTTAGGTTATGGTATATTTAGCCTTTTACACTCTGAATTGCCGGAAAACAGCTCAAAACAAGTTTCTGTTCCACAACAAAGCAAAGACATTTGTCTCACTTCAAATTTTGAAAGCAATAATTTTATGTAAACAAATGGCAAAATATATGTTGATTTTAAGTCAATGGGTGACCTTAAAGGTACTTTTTCACATTTAATTAAAAAAAAAACAGAAAAGTATTGATTTCATAAGAGTGTGTGACCGCAGAGATGCTCATTTCACTTTAAAAACATTAACTTGTTGATTTTACGTCAACAGGCTACCACCAAAATGCCACAAGTTTCTGTTCCACAGCAAAGCAAAGGCATTTGTTTCACTTCAAATTTTGAAAGTAATAATTTTATCTAACCAAATGGTGAAATGTTGATTTTAAGTCAATGGGTGACCTTAAAGGTACTTTTTCACATTTAATAAAAAAAACCAAAAGTATTGATTTTACAAGAGTGTGTGACAACAGATGTGCTCATTTCACTTTAAAAACATTAACATGTTGATTTTACGTCAGTACTCCCAGTAGGCTACCACCAAAATGCCATTTTCACCTAAGGAACAATGACAAATTGATTTCACAAGAATACATGAACTCAGAGATGCTCATTTCACTTGAAGAAAACAGTTTAATCTGGATTTCACATCAACACAAAAGCTCAGAGTTGTTGATTTCACTTTTTAAAAAAAAGAAAACACATTCATGTTGATTTCACATCAATGGCCAACTTCAAGAGCACTTTTTTCAACTAAGAAGCAGTTAAATGTTGATTTCATGAGAATGTGTGACCACAGAGATTCTCATTTGACTTATGACAAGCAAAATGTCAATGTCAGGAGGCTCTCAAGGTTAAGGTTCTGTCCCCTGCTCCCAGAAGTTTGAATAACTACAAATCATGCCAATTTGAAAAGTTTCTGTTATAATTGATTGCTGCATTTTGGCTATCACTTGTCGGACTCCCTGTGTCAATAACTTCATAAAATCCTCTTATATATATTGGCTGTTTTCCAGCCTACCAAAGCACATGAAAAGTCCACTGCATGTGATTGCATTGCAATGCATGCCTGAAAAGGTTTCTACAGCTCATGCTTGGGGAAAGATGAACACCAATTTAAAACAGGTTTTGTAAGTCTAAAATCAGTTCTCAGCTACCAAGCAGGCATGTAAGATATTTTAAAAAGAGTACTTTTTCTCTTTTCTGGTTGATCATGGTATTTTTTCCTTGGAGCTTGATCAATAGCTATTAATGTAAACTACCTGTTTAGCAGATCCTTGTTCTATTTCCTATTTTCCTTTGACTTACAAGAAGAAAGCTAAGATTCTGAGGGATTTGAATTTGACTTTGAACACCAGAAACAGAAGCTACAGTTATGTATTGTATTGGCATACAACACTGCCATTTTTGCTGGAGAGAAATCCATCTTGACCCAGACAGATCTTCTAACAAAAATGTGCAAACGACTGAAAAAGTTCAGGTTAGTGTTTGAAATATATAATTTGTAGTCAATTAATTGAGATTGAAGCAAATCAAAACCAAAAAAAAGAAAATAGGCCTAAAATTCAACACAAAGTGGATATGCATACAGCTCTTAAATTGTCACACAATGCGACGGGAACTTTCATGTCTTTCACAACAAACCCTGGTACACTGTAAAATATTTGAATTCAAATACATCTGATTGTGTTACATTCAAACTATTTGAAACTTTGTAGCTTATTTTGTTCACATTATAGCCTGCAGAGCTGCCTCTAGAAGAAGACATTTCATTCAAAATGAAGAGAAGGGCATTTGCTGGATATGGAGTTGAGTGCCAAAAGGTGAATAACAGTAATAAATTTTGAGGGATTCAGCCATGAAGCTGTCCTAAATAACCTTTATTTTTCTCCTTACTCAGTCCACCAGAGATTTTGTAACAAGGTACCTGGGAATGACATCAGTTGCTAATTTTAGTGATATACCAAGCCAGATGCTGCTTGTAGATAAGACTCAAAGGAATACCTGGGAGTGACCCAGTTCTGGCAATGGGAAATGCTTCATATTCTTTAGTCATCGCTAGTACAAAAAGTAGCAAACATTTAATTTAACTTAACAGCTGTCCCAGTTGATTATAAAGCAGTTCCCTGAAATATCTCTAGCCAAAGAAACAGCAACCCCGTATTTCTTTCTTTACGGACCAGAACAACTCAAGCCAGTGGTAAAAAAGATCATTCCTGATTTCAATCACTTACTAGTCACTGATCATGAGTGTTCATGCAATTGCAGTTTTAACTGCTTACAGCATTCAGTACTCTATGGAAAAGCCCCAGGGGTGGGGGGTTCTCCCAGAACAATTGGGTGGGAATGTGCAGCCTAGCCTGTAAGCAGGCTCATGTTATAGCACAAGAGGTCACCACAAGTGCAAAAATGTAACATTGTGGCGCCTGTCGTTTCTGACCAATCAGAATACTCTCTTCATGGTTGAAAGGAGGAAATGTGATGGCTTTCATGCAGACTCTAGTTATTTTAAGCCTCCTATGGAAGGAGACATGGGTACACAATAACAGTATGTAAAATAAATATATGTATGGCTAAATATAAATTAATTTACAGGAAGAAGACATAGCAAGAATAACAGCTGATCCCAAGCTTGTTAAGTTGTGGTCATGGATTTGCCGTATCCTTTTGAAAAAGAAGAGAAAGCAATTTATCATGGTGCAGTCCAGCATGTGCTGACTGAGGACACTGCTAACTTCCAAATACACTTTAAACTTGCTTTCAATTGTCCCATCTGAATATACAGTTAACTTGGACCACCTAGGGAAACAAAAAGCAATTTGAGTTACTGGGGTTCAACTTAACAGGGTAAGATTTGTTTTTAATCTTGCATGCATTTTTCCAGATGTTCTCACTATTTTATGTTTCATTTTAACATGAATTATATGCTTAGAACTTTTATAAATCAGTTGTTGATATCTGTTTTTGTTTCAGTAAGGGGGGATTTTGGGTTACTGTTAACTTAGATAAAGTACTGAGGCCTAGTAAGTGAAGTGTACAATAATAGTAGCCCTTCAAAAATTATGTTTACAGCAACTGTGCTAGCCACAAAAATCATAACATGGGTATCAAAGTTTCAATCAGGTCATAAATAGGGCATGGAAATTAAGGTTACCGTGCAGCTTTAGACCAACCATTTTCTTGAAATTTTGATCTTTTTGGTAAATGAATTGTTCTAAGCATGATCTTTCATCTATAAAAAAAATTACTGAAAAAAAATTGGCGGAGAAAACACAGTTTTTCGTTTTGACCGGAAGTAAAAGTTTCCTTTCTGTCTGACAGGCCGTTGACGTGTGTGCAGTCAACCAAAACGTTTTTCACGGGAATCTTTCTCTGAACTGGCGAGTTGATAGGTAGATTTTTGGTTAGTTAATAAAAATAATGATCATCTTTGCACACACTTAGAAATCACCTTCGTAGCGCAGAAATACTGTAAATGATTTTCATAAAAATGATTCGTGTGGAGATGGATTGCGCGAAAGTTTCATCAGAGGGGTTACCGGAAGAAAACCTTCCCAATGCTGATTCGCCCAGTTATCTGAGAAGGTGTTTGCAGGTACTTTACAGGCAGAGTTTGTTTGCGAATAGAGCAATTTTTCTAAAGCTGTTTTCTTGAATTGAATTTTCTGCCAGGTAGGGTCACTTTTAAGAGCTACAACTCAAATGGAATTTGTTCAACTGACTCCAAATTTGGAGGGAAGTTTGTTTAACATACAAAGAACAAAACTGTGTCTGCAATTTTTGAATTTCT
>Ga0126337_10002214_pt1 | contig 12235 bp, 7 predicted proteins | sample DipCmetagenome_FD_92527 | JGI IMG/M metagenome (GOLD analysis project Ga0126337, IMG submission 92527) | Coral microbial communities from La Bocana,Puerto Morelos, Mexico - Diploria C A metagenome | ecosystem: Host-associated > Invertebrates > Cnidaria > Coral | place: La Bocana,Puerto Morelos... | reverse complement strand
TTATTAATGTTTGTCTTTTCACAGTGGTTGAGAGGGAGACCATTCTGTTTGAAGACCTCATTCAACAAGTGAAGACATTACAAGATGAGATGAAAGTACTGTTGGACAAGTTAGAGAAGAGATATGCATGCTATCTTGGTTGCAGTCCTGACACTTCAAACAACCCTTGCTTTGAAGATTAACCCTTAGATCTAAGTACAATTTCTCCCTTTTGTATCAACCTATTTTGAGCAGTTAGGTAATGAGAAGGTAGGCCAATATCTGTTTTTGATGAACTGCCACGTTCTCCTTACTGTCATGAAAGAACTTGCTGGCAGTTAGTAAGGGGAATATATATTTTACACTTGGAATGTAAGGGGTTACCTTTTAGTAACATGTATCACTGATTTGAAATACCTTGAAATTTCGACAATGACCTTCTCCGCCCTTTTCCTAAAAAATAAGTCTCCCAAATCTAATCCGAGTTTAAGACCTTAGAGCAGAGCTTGTTTTATATATTAGGTCGTTACTTGTGTTGTACCTTTAATATCTGTGGAACATGTATTTTGTTTCATATGGATATGTTAATTGACCCTACGTATGTGTATCACATTTCTTACATGCACAGGCCATTTCCGAGCTGCTTCTGTTCGCTGTGTCAAAACGAGTCTATGGGAAACCATTCATCTCAACATGTGTTCCGCATACAGGTGCACATTCATGCAAAGCAAACTCATGTTTTTATGAAATGTTTTGCACGAGGACTCGATTTGAAATTGAGGCGCAGTGTATCTGGGAACTCATTTTGAAACTGAGGCCCAGTGTATCTGGAAACTCGTTTTGAAACTGAGGCGCAGTGTATCTGGGAAGTGGCCTATTGGCAGTGTGTGTAAGCGAATCCATAGCGAAATCAATTTTACAAGTAGCGAAAAACAACGATTTGTTGAATAAAACTGTGAAGAAGGATAGTAGGCTTACTTTTTCAAATATTAACATATTTATCATAAACCAAAGTACCCTGGGTGACAGAGACCTTTCATGCAGGGTTTCTGGTATCCGAGTCGTCGTGGCACATGTGCAGAAAAAAATCCTCGTACCCAGGGTAGCGCCCAAGTAGCGAAATATCTTTTTATAGTTGTATGGGGTAGTTTTCTGTTGAGGTAGATGAGTGGCTTTATTCGTAAGTTGACAAAAAAAAGTGGTTTCAAATTGACTGTCATAAAAGTTGAAATGATAACGCCTTCAAAACAGCGAGCAAGAAATAAAAAATGTGTGAAGCTGGTTTTCGACGTTGGAAGCAAGCAACTGGCGCCAGGCATCAGAGAATATCTAAGCAGTTGCAAGAACGGAAAAAAAACAACAACATAACAACAGGTGTCCATCGAGTAACCGCCTGTAAAGAAAGTCACCATCGGCTCGCTAAGTGGTCTGGTAAAATATTACTTAGCGTTACACACAATTTTTTAAAACTACTATAGAGTTTAGGAAGCATTTTGCACCTTAAGACAGTCCATGGAAATACCGCTCTATTGTCAATGTTATGTTAAAGAGAAGCAATTGGTGTTTTCCAAAACTTTCGTTTTTCTTCATATTAACAATTGACCTATCCAATTGACCCAATTGACCTATCCAAGTCTCTAACGAGCTAAAGATGGGCCGCTAAAGGAAATTACTCATTGATTGGTAGGTTGGAGGAGCAAGCGCACATCCCATCGAGAGCCGGCTTGATCCGCCTTTTACACTAATTTGTCACTGACTGGCAACATGACCCAATTTTCATCAAGTTAGTCACCGAGCGGCGTGGTCTGTTGCTTCAAAGTTACTGTAGAATTTATGACAACTCAAAATTGTTCGCGTTCATTTATAATTTGAGACTCGGGGAAACTTTTGCGAATTCTCCAAGAAAAAGTTATTGTCATCCACTGCTTGCTTCTCCGACTACAAAAGCAATGCAAAACAATAAGGCGGGACGGTTAATTAATGCAATAATTTGCGAATCTTAGACCGTTAAAAAAATTATATATATATATATATACATGTCATGTTTGCGACGCTGTGCTAAGGATATATGGCATTTTTCTTGTTAAAAGAAAAATAATAAACATAAACTTTTCTTATCTCGGCCTTGTGTTATGCATACGTTAGATTACTGTACTCATCTTTCAAAAGAAATAGTTAATGGAGATAAAAAGCTCGATTTCAGCACGGACAGGTTGTTCGTACAACGATCCGTGATAAGCCTGAAAATACAGAACTTTTGATTCTGAATAAAATACATTTTAAACAATTATAGCCCAGCTTAGTGCATACGAAGCTTTCTAACCAACGGCTGTTCGGCCCGATATTAATGTGACGGACCTGATCATCTCGCGGTAGGTCAGTTGTATAATCGTTCAAATGTTTCGTACAACAGTGAAAAAAGCGTTAAAAGAGGAGGAAAAAGCAGACTTATGCTCACGTAGTGAAGATCTCGTGAAACCAGGCAATTTCCCGTAGTAAAAAGTAAGGCTACTGCGAGAAAGTAGTACTGGTACGCTGTTGATAACGTCAACTGAAGTGATCTTCAGTATCTGCCGCCGTACTAGGAAGTCGTGTCTACTGTCTTGATATGCTGTGATATCATGCCACAGAGCTGATATGTCTACGATATCATGCTCAAACATGTGGTCCAGTGCGGTGCAAAACTATTATTTTCGAGTTTCCAGAATAGAAGTGCAAGCTCTGAAAGCAAGACTGATAAACCCCTAAAAAATTCGTTTTACATATCCTTACAAAATGAAGTAGTCAGGTGATGAGAATAAGGGAATCAGCTAAGTAATATTGTCTTAACTGTAGTACAAAATTCTTCAAGTTGACAAGGAGAAATATATAATCCTACCGGAAACGTAAACGAGTGAAACACGCTGCTACCAACTGAAGGCCAAACTTGCTTTACCACTAAATTTTCAGCGAAAATCGGGTTTATATGCCTCGGATTCTGCCTGATATAAATTATAGTATTTGCAATTGTACATAATTGTAAATTGAGGACTCAGTGATGACGCGCGTGCTCGAATGTTAATAGTGACGTCATAGCACTAATTGCATGCACCATCTTCATGCAAACCGGGCAAAAATATGAGAGCTTGTCGGTTTTTCGTGTTTATCGGAAACTGTTTACTCCTCGCTGGCATTTCTACAGTTTTAACATTAACACCAGCTCTTGTAAAACAGAAGTCGGCGCTCCAAACAGCTACGTTCACTGAGAGACTTCATAGCGACTCAGCTGACGAACCGAAAGGTAAGTGTTATCTATCATGGGGTTAAAATATGTGGAACCTTCACTAGGTCGAAATGCGGATTAAAATTCCCTTGTAGGGAAAATTGATAATAAGTTAGTCCTCGTGAAGATAATTTTGAGAAATTTTAAATGATGAGAGAAGATTTAACAAGCAGCTAAGACTACGAGATGCATAAATTATATTTACTTTGTTAGAGGCAAAATTACCGAGAACTCCCACAATAACGCTTGACTATAGGAAGGGTAAGAGGAACAAGGGCGGTGAGGACTGAAATGGGACAACTTACAAAAGATGCAATGAAAAAATGACTTTTCTTTGTTAAAGTATCTTCGTCGTGCTCGTTCATACTACTTATTTTAATCTTCTTTTTTCTTTAAGGGTATACTGACATTAAAGCTGGAACTGCCAGAAAAAATGCTTTAAAACTGAATGGGTCATTATCCGAACAAACCGTCATCCAAAGAACTAACTCATCGCTACTGATGCTGCATGCACTGAAAAATGTCGGACCTGCCCTCTACATAAGCGGAAGTTTAGAATTGGTTATGACAGGCCAGCCATTCAGTAAGTAAACGTAACTGTGCAGGTGTCAATTTTCACCGACCTCTCGAATGCGGTCTAAAAAACTAAGCATTCGAGAACGATCCCGAGCTCCCGTTTCGAACAACGGCTGGTAATCGAGTGTACACTTACCTGTGTATAGCTTATTGCAATTGAAGCTCCGAAGATTATTTCCGTTAACCATAAGCCGAATTAAACAGACCTCACTTTCGTCTTCACTCCAGAGAAGTACCGAGAAATTAGTTGAGACTGATTCGGTTTGGTTGATATTCAACCGTTTTGAACGAGCAATCAACTGCACGCCTTTTCTCGTACCCAGATCTCAAACTGAGTCGAGATAAATGAACCGCTAAGACCGACCTCTTGTCTTCGCACTCCACTTGAGTTCTCCAGGGAAGGGCAGACAAGGATGAAATGCCTCTAGCGGAAAGCCGAATATTTGTCCTCTATATAATGATATTGAACACATTTCTGAGATCTTGGCCACTCCCTGGGACATTCTTGCTTACGTAGTCAATGAGTTTTTAATAAAATTGCTTCCTTTTCTGTTTTCTAATAAGGAAATTACACTATTCCTTGCTCAAAGGAAACACAAAGTGACTGTCCACAAGGCTCGACTTGCGGTGCTCGCAATTTATGTTGGTGCAAAAATAGACGCCGTCTTCGTGCAAAAGGAAATGGGCAAGATGACCTCAACTGTATTGGTCTGTGTGTTGATTAGAGTCTTAACTTTGTTCAGCATCAAGCATTGAAAAATAAATATATCAAAGCATATACCTGCAGGGTGTTCAAGACTAGAAAAATATTCATTTCAAATTGGCCTGACAATGTTTAGATACAGTAACGAGCAGACGAGCTTTCAAAATACTCTCCTTGGTCGAAAGTTTTAAATGCGCCTGCCGGGTTTTTATTTCTTCAGTCCTTGAAAATAATTATCCATTTAAATAAAATTACTATGGTTACGACGTTTTTGTCGCTCCCAAATCATAAGCGTTCACACGCGCAAACATTTACTTTAGGAATTGTAGTATCTTGCAGAAATCAAGAGTTTTATGTTTAAATATTTGTTCGCAACTCATAAATAATTCATCAAGTTAAAACATAAAAGTCAGCAACCACGAAGGAGGTTTGGAGGCCGGTCTTAATTAGCACAGATTTTGACGATTTAACCTCTCCGATCACTCTTTAGTTTTTGTTTTGATTGAGAAGATATATCAAACACTCGGGACATGTGCAAATGAATACATTTAAGATCATATATTTGAACTGCAGAGAAAGATATGAATTAATCATCGCAGTTACACATACAACTTAAGCAGTTGTGAAATTAACGCCTGAAACCGGTGCGGTGCTCTACCGACTGAGCTATCAAGCCATCTGGGAGCTGGTAACTTTGTGAGTTCGTAAGATACCGGTACAAGGTGAAGGATGTAAATTAATAAATATATGAAAGAATGAAAGATCATATATTTGAACTGCGGAGAAAGATATGATCATAACGGTTACACACACAACTTAAGCAGTTGTGCTAATCCCGCTCAGGCCTGGATTTTTTTCAGGTTTTAATTTCACTGTATAACTGCACTGATCAACCATAAATTCATACTCTGGACAGTGTTTCATCAGCTATCCAAACAACTCGAATTTCATCAAAAACACTCGGCTGCGCATCGTATTTTCAACTTTCTTCTCGGTGTTTGGATATCCCGATGAAACATTGTCTCTGCTGTTTGATTCATTACGTGAAACGTTTTGCTCTCTCTTTACTAATTACTTGCAGATCTTGAATTCCCGTGTGAAAATAAGAAGCATTCTCCTTGCCACTCAGACGCTTCCTGTATATATCTTCGCAAGGGAACCTTCTTTTGTGAATGTAACAAAGGATTTTTAGGGGACGGACAAAAATGCGAAAAGATAGCAGGTATTAGTTTTGTTTCTCGATGAACACTTATACTACGCCTTTAAACAATAACCTCCATTGCACGCAAAAACATGCTCGGATGTTTGTCCGCTAACATTATCTGTTCTACAAAGCGAGCTGTAAGCCCCGTTGAAAAGACAACCTTATGTCTATGGACAAATATCCAAGTATAAGGTATCCAGATAACATAATAGAATAATATAAATTGATGTAATACGGTGCGGTTCAGTACGAGTAAGTACGGGTACGGAAGGGATGCGATACGGGTGCGGTATGGGAGCGGTATGGGAGCGGTACGGGTGCGGTACGGGTGCAGTACGGGTCCGATAAGGATGCGGTACGGGTACAGTATAGTGTAGTACGGTGTAGTGTAGTGTAGTGTAGTGTAGTTCAGTGTAGTGTAGTGTAGTGTAGTGTAGTGTAGTGTAGTGTAGTGTAGTGCAGTGCAGTGCAGTGCAGTGCAGTGCAGTGCAGTGTAGTGCAGTGCAGTGCAGTGCAGTGCAGTGCAGTGTAGTGTAGTGTAGTGCAGTGCAGTGCAGTGTAGTGTAGTGTAGTGTAGTGTAGTGTGTTTTCCCCTACACTTCTTTCTACGGCTTCCTATGTGATGCGATGTAATGTAATGTAATGTAATGATGTGATGTAATTTGATGTGCTGTGATGTGCTGTGATGTGCTGTGATGCGTTGTAATGTGATGAAGTGTAATGTGGTGTTGCGAGGTGATGTGATGTGAAATGATGAGATGTGTGACGTAATGTGATGTGATGTGATGTGATGCGACACGATGTGATGTGATGTGGTGTGTGATGTGATGGGATGTGATGTGTGATGTAATGTAATGCAGTGTAATGTGATATGATTTGATGTGATGTGATGCAATATGATGTGATATGATATGTGATGTAATGTCATGAATGTCATGTAGTGTAATGTGATGTGATGTAATGTGATTTGATGTGATGTAATGTGATGTGATGTGATGTAATGTGATGTGATGTGATGTGATGTGATGTGATGTGATGTGATGCGATGTGATGTGATGTGATGTGATGTAATGTAATGTAATGTGATGTTATGTGATATGATGTGATGTGATGTGATGTACTGTAATGTGATGTGATGTGATGTGATGTGTGATGTAATGTCATGTAGTGTAATTAATGTGATGTAATGTAATGGATGTGATGTGATGTGATGTAATGTGATGTGATGTTATGTGATGTGATGTGATGTGTGATGTAATGTCATGTAGTGTAATGTGATGTGATGTAATGGATGTGATGTAATGTGATGTGATGTGATGTGATGTGATGCAATGTGATGTGATGTGATGTGATGTGATGTGATGTGATGTGTGATGTAATGTCATGTAGTGTAATATGATGTGATGTAATGGATGTGATGAGATTTAATAGATGTGATGTGATGTAATGTGATGTGATGTGATGTGATGTAGTGTAATCTGATATAATATAATATAATATAATATAAAGTTTTTCAGTCAGTTTATTGTCATGGTCTTTCCAAGATGGCAGAAATTGCGAGAAAAGACTTTCCTCACCGTTTCCGCCATCTTGGAGAGACGATGGAAACAAGTTTAGTTGTCACTCTGCGAAAGTTCAAAACTTAGCATTGATTAATCAAAGACGTTGATTTCAGTAGCGGTATTGATCGTTATAGAATTATTTATTTTTGGGAGGTGGGGGTGGGAAGGGTGAGAAGAAACTTAGCCTACCTATGTTAAACTAAACAGTTTTTATGTTCTTCCTTCGATTACAGAACCAGCGACTATGTCCAGTACATCAAAACGAACTCACAAATCCACCAAAAAATCGAAGCCTACGCAATTGCATGAATTTATCTTGAAAAATACGTTGTCATTTTACAACAAAATCGCTGGGCAAGTTAAAAAGCACTTAATATTAGTGGTCCTCGGAACAGCATGTCTTGGGCTTATGATGTTGACAATCACGATCTGTCTGTGCAGGTATGAAACCATATTTTGAAGTTTACAGAACTTGAACTCAACATGTGAGAGAATCACTAAACAACATATTTTAATCCGACAAGGTTAGAAATTAACCGGTGATGTCGGAACAGAGTTGACATGCCACATCATTGTCAAATGGGTTATTATCGACCTGATATAATGAGTAAGGATGCATATTTTAGTAGGTTTAGAGGACAGTGTTTTAGTTAAACGGCAAACTAGTGCGATACATAGAACGAAAAAAGATATCGTAAAAAATCTGTCGCAGACGAAACTTTGAAGGCCGCAGACTCTTTTTGCTCCCCCGGATGGAAGGAAAACCTCGACAGATAAAACTCACACCAGTAAATAGAAAAAATCTCTACAACGATATCGATCGACTTCTCTTCATTCCGGTGAGCTTTGAAGAAATTTGAACATATTAACCTCAATCAGCAGGGAGAAAAGATATAAGAGATCACTCGCGCAGTTTCAACTCCTTACAACCTGTAGTAGACGAAAGCGTATTTTAAATCAATTTGGAGAAATGAAGAAAGACTGGATATTTATGAAAAGTTCATCTGCAAGTACCATGGTACAGTTGGAAGAATTCCCCAAAGTTGTTTTCTATACTACTTATAACACGTTCTCTAGAACCTTTATTGTACATTTTTTCTTGTTTTATTTAGGAGACGAATAAGGCGAAAGCGTGAAAAGGAACTCCTTCACTGTAGAGAAGATGAATCTATTGAGGGCTTTGAACAGCGAAAGTTTTCAAGCTATCCCATTTATGAGGAACCCAATGCGCATGTCGAACATATTTATGAGAACATCCCAATGGATAAAGGACTGGGCCCTCCTCCACCGGCACCTCCACCACCACCACCACCACCGCGCAAGTCGGCACCTGCATCTGTCTCAAAACCACCACCTGCATCGGCGGCCTCTCCACCACCACCACCACCGCCACCACCACCTCCTCCTGGAGTGAAATCAAACCCTGCGAAGAAAGCTCCAAACGCCAAAGCAACATCACAGTCAAGCTTTTTTTCAGACGAAGAATATTAAGGTTTTTTACTGTAACCCTGATTATTTCATAAAACTGTAAGATCAATATAATTTCAATCAGAGGAGCTGTTATCACAGCTTTATTCTAGTTCTTTGTACGCCAGGTCCCAGTCTTCCACACTCTACAAGTTTTGCTCGGTCTTTCCTTTTCATTCTCCCCACAAGTCATGTCAGCCTCTGAGCCAACGACAGTGAAGAAATCTCCAAGTTCAGCTAGCACGCGAGAGGATCTCGTTGGGCAACAAAATATAATTTTTGCAGAAAGACAAAATGACGTTTATTAACTTAAAATCATTTTATTTATTTTATTTTGTTTTATTTTTCAGGTTTCTGTGGTGTCTTCATAATTTCAAGTGATCGTTACATAACGAATTTATTTAATCCGGATATGCCCAACTTAAATCATACTTCTCTTAACTTTCCACTAACTTTCCTTGCTTAAGTTGTTCAAATCTTTGTATTTTAAGTTTGTTATCTTTGACGTTTTAATAACAAGGTGAAAAAAGGTGAATTTTTATTGCCATAAATTTGCACCAGGAAGTTAACGAAGTCTTTCCGAAAAAATGACTTAAAAAAATGCAAATGTTCTGTATTTTGACAGTAGGTAAAAGGATCTTCAACAGCATTGTTACTGTTTTAAACCAGGTTGTGCATAATGTATGGCTGCTGGAACATTTAATTACACGTTTTCATTGACGACGAGTCATTGTGGAAAAAGACTCGTGATCTGACGACTTTTCTTTGCAAATTTGTAAAGGCCAGAAAGTAATGCGCACGCAGGGATGTGATTTGGCTCGGTGCCGTCACAATTGCACATAATTTCATTCCGCACTTTACAGACAAGCAGAAATCTGCCCTGGCTTATCTCGCAAGTCTCATCTCGCAGTTCCCTGTGGGACCGTTAGTGTACGGGGGTAGGTACTTCTCATCTTCATCCCCGACCTCTTCCCTAGGGCCTTCCCCATTGTTTCATTGTCGAATTGAAGGCCCTGGGAACGAGGCTGCTTTTGTCCCCAGAAATGGTCCCACAAACGACTGGAGGATGAGACTCGTCTCCGATTTCTCTTTTTTTACAAGACGCAATAATCTTCGCAGCCTTCTGGAATCTGTAAATGGGCATTGGCTTTTTGAGCGAAAATTCTTGTTTTTTGCTGCACTTGCAAACGTAAGGGTTACCTCTAGCGCTCGAAAACCAAATTCGTGTACTTGCGCATGAAACATGCAGACGATAGCTCGTACAAAATATACTAGAAATAGTGTTCACTATAGCTGCCCCCGCTTTTGATATCCGGTTTATTGGATGTATATTGAATACAAATATTGTGTATACAACTGCTGAGAAACTAACGTTTGAAGCCTTAATATATTGGCCTTCAAATGCTGCCAGATGCTACTAGAAGATGGCGAAGCTCGAAGGCGACGAAACAAACGCGAACTCGTATATGAAAGACCTACAAATGCTGCAAGATGCTGCTAGAAGACGGAGGTGACGAAATTGCAAGTACCCGACACCACCGTGCGCACTTGCTAAAATATTACCCGAGACGACCGTGCGCGCCTAGTTTCGTCAAATCGAGAATGCTTCTCCCATTACAAACACATTTTTTTTTCCTTTTTCCTTGTATGTATACACTGGGGACTCCTAGGGTGCCTCCTTGGGTTTTGGCCTCTGCGGGGGCAAAAACAAAACTTGTATTTGTTAAATTTTTATTTCTCTATGTTTCTAACAAAACCTGACTCGAAATATAATGATCCCCATCTCGAAGTGATCCCCAAATCGATTCCGATATTGTTCCGTCCCCGAAATGATCCCCATTCTTCTCACAATTCTTGTTTAACCCATGACAAGCGTTGGCCTTTTTTCATTTTCTGACGTCATCAGCACTGACCAAAATTATCATCATCTATACTGAAGTTCTGCAGGAGGAAATATTTTTTTCAATGATACTCAGTGGTCCAATAAACCAAACAGGCAATCCTACTAGGTTACGCAAATCGTATAATTTATCCCAATATATTATTATTCCATCTAAAGAAAAGAACGAATTACATTTGAGCAACTGATCAAGATCCATCGGTACATTAACACACTAGTAAAGCTATTAGCTAGAATTACAGCACTGAGAACTTACTTCTTCGGCGATGCCTAGAAGGAATGTTTCACAGTGTCAGTCAGCAACAGATAAAACAGGTCAGAGTATAACAGAAGACGGGTCAGCAAGACAGGTCAGCAAAACACGCACGTATGTTCGATTCTAAAATATCTAAACTGAAACCCGGCTTATTCACGTGGCGTAATTGCATAATTTAGGGTCAATCAAAATCAATCAGGAAATCAAGTTAATATTTCATTATATTGACGAAACACCCAGGTCAGGCGGAGTCATCGGCTCAGTGGAGCCTGAGATATGCACAAAAATGCTCAGAAATTTGAGTGAAAAACTCGCAGCAATATTACCTGCGACTACGCTTAGCTTAGTAAGAATTGCCCGCCTCGAATATGTTTTCCTTGGAATTTTTGAACAGGAAACAAGCCCAGTAGCAGGTCAATCACTGCAGCAAAAAGATAAGGAAAGGAGAAAAAGGAAATGAAAAAAATGATTGTAATAATAAATAATAAAACAACCGAGAAGTCGTAAGTCGCTTTCTGGTCAAAAATGTCGTAAACGCGACGCTAGTGGAAAGAAAGGCATACTGTCATGTTCCAAATGCCTGCAGTTAAAATGCCCAAAAAATGCGGCAAAAAATTGGCAAAGCTTCGGGAGCAAATGGGTTTTTTCAAAAGATGAGAATCATTTTGTGATAAAGCAAGGTATTCCGCAAAATTTAGATTTTAGTTTATTGTAGCAACATGTTCCATGCGATCAATGCGATCCTCATACCAGTCAGTACCAGTCTCCCTCGTCTCTCGTTGGTCAGCGGTGTCATACCAATCCAACATGGCGGCAAATTTATGTTTTGTGATACTTTTCGTTGTGGTTTGTGTTCATTTATTCAATTGCCCGTTTACCAAAGTAGAAGAAAGTTTTAATATGCAAGCAACGCACGATATACTGTACCATGGAACAAACATTAGTGAGGTATGTGATATCTTCGCTGCACTTCGGCACTGAGCTTTACGACAAACACGTACAGTTCGCATTCCTAGATCTACAGCTTATATAAGCTTAATTGGTTTAACAGCAGGATAGTCAATTGCTTGCTTTGGTTTTAGACTCCTAATTGAATAATGAAAGGTCGAGAAACACAGTATGGTTATTATGCAAAGATCTCTAAAGTGAAAGCGTCGATACAAAAATTTGAACCGGGGTATATATACGTACATGGCCTAAGGAATTCTTATAGGGTAAAGAGTGGGGATGGTTGGGCGGGGGGGGGGGGGGGGGGATTGGGAAACCGGGGGTTCGGGGGGGGGTTTCCCTTTAAAAATTGGCTTTTTTTAACAAATTTTCTTTTTT
>Ga0126337_10002213_pt1 | contig 12237 bp, 8 predicted proteins | sample DipCmetagenome_FD_92527 | JGI IMG/M metagenome (GOLD analysis project Ga0126337, IMG submission 92527) | Coral microbial communities from La Bocana,Puerto Morelos, Mexico - Diploria C A metagenome | ecosystem: Host-associated > Invertebrates > Cnidaria > Coral | place: La Bocana,Puerto Morelos... | reverse complement strand
TGAGACGGTCTCCAAAATGTTTGGCAGCCTTAACTCTGATCGGCTTTTTGGTGTGGTAGAGTATGAAACGGAACCTTGAGCTGATTATGAGGTTGCCCCATTCAGCTTGTAGCGCTTCTGGGAGGATATTGAAAACGTCAGGCCTTGCATCATCTGCAACTTCCGCGGTGTCGAGAAAGCAATGTGGGACAGGAACCTGAGATCTACCAGGCCCAAAGGTGTCTATGACTGGGTGATAGGGGTAAACAACCCACCACGGGATCTGATTGCCATCGCCTGGTCGGGCTGGGATTTGCCAGTGGGGGAGGGAAGCATGCAGCTCATCTAGATTTGGAGCAGGGATGGCACTCTGGAGATTGAGGTTTTCTTTGTTGATAATGTTGGGGTTGACCGAGATATGACCGCCTTCAGGAGGGAAGGGTAGTTGACGTTGCAAAACCTGATCCAGGGTGTAATCGGCTTTGACATAAGATTCAAGAGAGACATCACCGTTCAAGGGGTGAGGCATACTATGAGTTGAGGTCGTTGAGGGTGCAAATATATCGTTCCAAACAGCTCAATAGGAATGGTAGAGGTTGAGTAGAGGTGTATAGTAATGCAACTCCAGACGGCCCTAAATGGACGGCCTGGAGCGCAGCAGTGGATGGGGTGGAGGGGAAGGTTGGGAGGGGAGTGAAGAGATATCACACCAGACGGCCCTAAATGGACGGCCCGGAGCGGAGGAAGCAAGGAAATGGACGGCCCGGAGCGCAGGGCAGTGGGTAGGGTGGAGGTGGAAATTGGGTGGGGGTAAAGAAAAACCACACCAGACGGCCCTAAATGGACGGCCCGGAGCGTAGACGGTGGGAGCTAAATTGAAGTAAGTTACTTTGTGGAAGAACGAGGAAAGTGCAATGAACGCTTGTAGGTGTGTTAGACAAGTGAGTATTGTGGATAAATATGCCGGTGAGAGTTGCGAACAAGAAAGAAGACACAGAGTGCCACGTTTGGGACCAGCCCGGGATGCAGTCACTGACTAAGCCAAAGGCTGCGGGAGAACTCGAGTAAGTGACAGCTGTGGGTGAACCTTGAACGAATGTCCGAAGTGGGCTACATGAAATTGATCTAAATAAACCGTATGGATGTTAAAGTCAACGTGCAAACGTGGCATTAAAGAACTATAAAAAGAACAGTAGCTACAGCAAGCAAATTGCGTGAAAGACTGAAACACGGCCAGTGGTCAGTGTTGGGAAACTGTAAATATGACCAAAATGAGAAAAACAGAACGAGCACAAAGCAAACCCAAACAATTTGGCGTCTCAGTAGTGTGGCATGTTCGAATGTAGTGTTTATCGACCTTGAAATGGGCTTGAAGTCCGTGGTAGGAAGTATCTTGCATAGGACAAGAGTTCAATCCAGGATGTCACTGTGACAATGTACCCTTACTGCAAACATACCTCCAGTGGCCAGAACCTTCACCAAAACTAGTTGCCACCAAAAATTATATAAGGATCCAACCAGGTCGTAAAGCAAAAGAGCCTTGGCAAATTAAAAAAGGTTGCTTGTTTTTTTTTCTTTTGCTGGTCTGCGCTGTCACGAGCGGTAGCAACGACGTACGACGAACCATTCGCAAAGTATACCCGGAGACGCCGCGCATGGAAAGCGAAATTCTCGCCACGAACCACGAGGAAAGGGCCAAAGAGCGAGAATGCCTAAAGCGGCTTTTATGGAAGAAATATTTGGGGCGCCTCCCGGCCGAGGAAGGCTAGTCGATTTCGATGAGTTCGTCTGGAAGAGCGGCAGGAGGACGGGGTCGAATACTTGCTACTGAGGTGAGCGGATTTGTGGCTTGTCTCGCCATCATGCGAACAAATGCCCTTTTGGCATCGGTTTCCGTAAGCGGGGAAACCAATAACTGCCTAGGAGGACGAAATAAGACGAAAGGGTCGAGGGGAAGGGGAGGCGTGCCACCCAAGGTTCGAAAGAAAACGGTCTGATAGGAAGGGCTGAGGGAAGTGCAAGAAAGAAGGAGAGGGTCGGTGGAGAAACGAGATTGTGCGGTGGCGAGACGGTTGGCTGTGTCAATAAGGTCGTGAGAGGGGAAAGGTGAAACCCAGATGCCGTCGTGAAGCCAAATAAGGCTATCGGGAACAAAATGCTGCAGGAGATGCGAAACGAAGCACTTCATCCAGAGGGATTCCAAGTGCTCAAGTAGGAAAAAACAACGATTACGTGGGCCACTAGTACGTAGAGTGCGGGCGCCATTTTCGATCTCTAAGCGAGCTAGTATAGGGGTTCTTTGGCAGCGTTGATACGTTGGAGATAGTGACGGACTTCGAAGGAAGGGTAGTATCCATAGGCCGCCAAGTATTGCAAGGTATCCCCCAAATTGGAGTTAAGGAGGAGCAGCAGGGGGGTACGTTTTGGTGCCTGAGGGAAATGTACTAAAATGGTGCAGGGACGGAGACTCATATCGCCCCGAAGAGCTTGCGGAAGTTGGGTAGCAGTTGGAAGGGTGATAGAAAGGTAAGTGAAGGCAGCTCGTTGAAAGATCTGATAATGAGCACTGACCAGGTCAATCTCCATGTGAGAGGAACCAAATAGAAGGAGACGGAGGTCCCGGGGAAGCGAGGCTGCGCCGAGGGGGTGCGGATAGAGCCGACCGAGGCCATCCTCGGCGGACGGCTGATAGGCTATGTGGATAGGTCTGGGAGCAGGTTGAGAGGAAGAAAACGCGGTTTGAGAACGAGAAAGTGTCCGTAGGTATCTGAGGATGCGGGGGGTGTGGTGGTAAGTGCGAAAAAGCAGTGGAAGGAGGGGGAGGGAGAAAGAAGACAATTCAGGGAATGTGAAGCTAGCGGAGGTGGGCGACATACTGAGCGGGGGTGCAGGGGCGAATGTTGCGGCAAGGGAAGGAGGAAGGGGAAAGAAGAAAGGCTCGAGGGGGAGGGGAGGAGTGTGGGTGGAGGACAGCTGCTCGCGGGCATGGTCGCGGGCTATGCCGGCGAGAAAGTCTGCACACTTGTTAAATTCCCGAGGAGTATAACACCAGGTACAGGGAGGGAGCCGAAAGGCTAAAAGGTGATGTGCCTCCTGCAGGGCTTGTTGGAGGTCAGGGCGGCGGTATTTACCAGTGTGCGTCATAAAATCAATAACCGCCCGGTTGTCGCCCTTTATGACAATGCTGTTGGGGCGGAGGGTGGGGTAATGTTTGGCGGCAAGTAATACTGCCGCTGCGGCTCCGGCAGCTTCGGCATGAGCCGCGTCTGGACATGGATAGAGAGGCAAACACAGAGAATCAACGAAGACAAGGGAGCCGCGGGTATGTTGCCACAGAACCACCCCAGCGCCCCCAAGGCCGAGGGTGCGGAAAGCTCCGCCGTCGAACTGAATGACAAAGTCGCTCTCATGGTAGGGAGGGTCTCCAACGTGGAGGGGAGCATCTGCAGGTAGGGGTTGAAGCGCATGCAAATGCGCGTGGATGTGCCCGCAAGCGCATAGCCCGAAGGTAAGCGAGCAGTCAGGTCGTCGGGGGAGACGTTTTTGAAATAAGAACAGCTTGCGGAGTGTAGGTGAATGAGGGGGGAGGGTACTGATACGCGTCTCTGCGGTAATATCGGTACCAAGAACCGGCGCGGAGCCATGGAATATGGGAGCAGCTTCCGATTCATAAGATCGAAGGCGGAAAGTGAAATGTTCGAAAAAACAGGAGGAGGGCGAATGGGGAGGGGTGGGGGAATGAAGGTGTGTGGGGCGGTAGGCGGGTGGGATGTAAGAAAGAGCGCGATGAGCGAGATGGACAGCCAGTTGGGGGATGGTGTCAGAGGTTGCGGGGGGAAGGTCAAGGGAGGGAGGAGGCAGACCTGACCGTTCGTTAAGCAAGCTGGCGCGTGGAGACCCACAAACCCGCGATTTGCGCCAACCGCGAAGCGGATAGAGTCTCATGTAAGAACCAACTAGAAGTTTTCCAAGGAGTACGCAAGAGCAGAAGCCCATAATTGCAAGGGGCGGGGTAAGAAATCCAGGGTGGAATGAGGTTCGTGTTTCCTAGGCGTAAACCGGACATGGGTGGGTGAAGGGAGGCAAGGAGGAGGAAACGCCAAGTGAGAGAAAGGGGGCGGCAAATTGCGAGGCAGAAAGATTGTCCATGTAAGATTGACAGAGAGATGACTCGAACAAACTGAGCCGCGGGAAAGGCCCTCAGGATATAGTGATGTTAGCCGGCCGCAGCCGCATCGGCAAGGAGTATGGCGGGTGAGGTGCGGCCGGAGGCGGAAGTGGAAGTCGGAGTCTGAGTCAATAGCCCAGCGTAGGATGGCCAGTCGGGAGGCCGCGGGTATAATTTTAAGAGGGGTAATATGCAACATATCGAAAAGCTGCGCAGAGGCTACAAAGTGCCATTTGACGTTTGAGAAACGTTGAAGGAGAAAGTCGCGTGCCTCAAAGCTTAGTTTGCGACGAAGGAAGTTCTTAAAATGCTTGGTAACTATATGGGAGAGCTTGTATGAGCTGATTTGTTGAAACAAATGAGGTTGTATAAGGACCGAGTAAGGTTCAGGGTGGAAGGGCAGGGCCTCGGAAAGGAGGGAGCGGACGCTCCGTAGTCCAGTTTCGATTTGGGAAGGAAGGGAGGGAAGAGTATGGGAAACGCCGCAGAGCCACGCTACTAAGGGTTCACCATACCGGCGAATGGCAAAGCCTAAAAGGGAAGAGTAAAGAAAGATTTTTGGGCAGTGGAGGATCCCTAACTTGAGGTACGTAACGATACCAGGTAAGTGTTGCGCTTGGATCCAATGGCGGTGGCAGAGAAAAGTCCGAATGAGAGATGTATAGCGGTTAAGGAGATGGGGGGTGGGGAGCAGGGTACAATGGTGGTAGTGGGGGAGGGATCAGACATAAAAGGAGAGATAGAGAGTCCTGTCTCGAAAGGATAATTGGAGGGGGGAGGCAGCGCGAATGCGCCGTTCCATGGAAGAAAAGGCCTTGTTAAGTTGTTGCAGTTCAAGGTCCCCATAGTTGAAGCGTGAGGGAGGACTAGGATCATGTGATGGCGTAGGGAGGATGGAGGTGAAAGGCGAGTGCAGGAAAAGTCCCAACATCGTAGCGGAAGCTGCGGCTATTTTACGGCCGAATGGTGTGGAGTCCAGAAAAAGAAGATCGTGAGGAGCTAAGGGGAAGTTTGGGAGCAAGAAGGTTTTGCACTTACAATGGCAGGGGCAAAGATGGAGTCGGGTAAGTAAGTGTGGATGGGCAGGGATGGAAAACACATCCGTGATACGAACCCACGAAGAGGGGACTGTCAGGGATGTGCTGCCGCAGCACAATTTGACATAAGGGCAGGGGGGCAGAGCTGCATAGGCCAGCCACAGAGAAGGGTAGCCATCAATGACTGGCGGGTGAGCTTCCAGAGTAGCAATGTTGTGGGGGCGGGTAAATAGTGGTTGGGCGAGGTAACAGGAGTGGGTGAGGACCTGGAATCCGGCAGAGTGGAACTGATGTATAAGCTGCTGGGTTTCGTGAAGCCAGCTGAGGCCATGTCCTCCTGTGGCATTGTCGTCCATATATCCGGTGTTAATGCATACACGAGGTATTTTGTGCACATGGTGATACCAGGGGTCCATTGCGACACAAAAAAGTAGGACCGAGAAAGCTCGGCCCATGTCAACCCCAGTGCGTAAGTGAAGAGGGGGACGACAGTGAGAGCCAATTTTGTGAAGAACTTTCCTACCGAAAAGGATGTGCCGACAGTAAACGATAACCCAATAGGGGGTTCCCAGTGAAAAGAGGACGTACATGATTCAGTGGGGATTAACTCTTTCAAAGGCTTTGGCAAGGTCAGATAAGAGGACACTACCAGGTGTAGTTGTCTGATCAAGGAATATTGCTGAACAGTGAGGAAGTTGGCTTGAGGCTCTCGAAAGGTATTGAGGAGGGCCTGAGCGGGATGGAGATACCCGATGAGGGTAGGAGCAAATTGAGAGTAAGCAGCTCGGTCAAGGAGGCGATCACAGGTGTTAGGGAGACCTAAAGGGCGATAATTATCTGCGTAATCACCCTTATCAGCCTTGGGAATAAATACTAGGGATTGCAAGGGCGGAGCAACCTGCATGTGTAAGATGGAGGTGAAATGATGCTCAAGGGCACGCGATGACACTGAGGGGGATAGGCGCCAGGCTGAGGGCTGAGTCTGGGGAGGTGATAATGGATTTGTAAAATTCGTTGTAGGCTGGTGGTAAACAGGAAGGTAAAGGGGTAACCTGTTGAGTGTAGTCAGTTAGTAAGGAAGACCAGGCAGGGTGAAAGGGAGTTGGGAAGTCTTGCCAAAATGAACGCGTGGCCCGAAGGGCTGCGTCTAGTGAGGCTGTTGTAGTGCAAACTGTACCGTCAGCTGATTTTATGACACCTTGGTGGGCCCAGATCTTCGGAGCGGAAACTCTGCACTTGGTCCAAGTGGCTACAGGAGGAACGGTGAATTGGGTGCGAGTAGGGCCAGGTAATTGTGAAGGATGAAGGAGGTCATATTTTACTAACAGGTCAGATAGGAAAGGAACCGAGACCAAATAATGATTATCACAGACAACATGATACCCGTCAGTTGGGGTGTCTGGAAAGTGAGTCAATAACCAGGTCCAGCTTGATCCGGGGAGGGTAACAAGCCGGCCTTTGGCACGACTTAATTTGCGGGAGAAGAGATTGAAATGGTGGGAGTTAGAGGATACTTTTTGATAATGTCGAGTTGAGTGCCACCAAGCCCAGATGGCGGCTTTAACATTATAGGTAGTAGGGGAGGAGAGGGAGAGAAGGGAACGTTCAAGGGATGGGAGTTGTCGAATGATAAAGGTTTCAACAGGAGTAGTACTGTGTGAAGGGGGGGTGTAAAATATTTGGGATGGGATCTGAGCGGTAACAAAGTCATCGGGGAAGGAGAAACAGGAGGGGCGCGAGGAAATTTACATATATGTACTGCATGACCAGTTGGGTGAAATGAGGGCCAATAAGTGACGAACTTGGGAGGGAAAGGACTGAAGAACATTGTCAGGGCCTTGCAGAAGGAAAAGATCCAAGTGGCTGGAATAGCCGTTAGGTAAGCGAAAGGTGGGGGGAGTACAAGGAAGAGAGTAGTGAAGTTCATTAATGATATCGGAGAAGACAGCTGGGAACTTCGTGTCCGCTTGGTTAAAGTCTCCGCCAACAAAGCGAAAAGCATGAGAGCGGCTGGCGTCGCTTTGCAAGCGATCCAAAAGCAGGCCGCCAAGGTGTTGAATCTTCTTAGGATGAAGGTATACGTTAATGATCTCATATGTAAGGCCGGATATTAATGTAGAAACTGAGAGAATATAGCCCGGCGCCACGATGCGGTGTGTCGAAGCAACTAGGGGCCTAGGCAAAAGGGTAGCAACGCCGCTAGAACCTTCCCCGGTGGCAGGAGAATGTAGTACTTCGCAAAAGGGAGATGAGAGAAGAAGGTGCTGATATTGAACGGAGGACCAATTTGTTTCTTGGAGCAGGCAAATATGAGATTGAGCTCGCTTGAGCAGGAGATTAAGTTTAGGGGAAGGTTGCTGGTGAATTGTGGCTAAGGATGAGGGGTTCCAGGCAAGAAGAGGAGGAATTCGTTTTGTGAGTTGAGGTTGATGTCGGGGATAGAAGGATATGAGAAAGTCTAACAATCTGATGGTAAAAGGTGATAGGGTGTGTAGTTGAAACCACTCATCGAGTGAAGAACAGTTAAAGATTGCATGAGTTATATCTGAGAGGGGAGAGGAGCGAGGTAGCGATAATGCTAAAGGAATTACATCCAGGGATCGTACACGAATTCTCGGGGCATCCTGTTTAGTAAGACGGAACATGTTGATGCTCTTCCGTAAGTCAGCCAGAATAAGCTGACGGGCCGACTTGATTTGCCGGCTAAAGGGGAGATTTGCGAACAGCATCATGGATACGGGATTTGCATAGGCTCGAGATCAGAGACCCGAAGGTCTGGGTAAATTGATGTGGGTTGGGCTATAATCAACCCATAGTGGGAGCACATTCGATCGGTTAGGTGTTCAGGGATGAAGAGGTTGGGGCACTTTGTTGTGGCAATCATATCCTGGGACGGGGGGGAGTTTTGTGCGCAAAAGAGTAAATCGGGCGCGACCACTTGTTCAGAGGGTGCAAAGCAATTGAGGATGACAAAGGGGGTGGGAGGGAGACTGTAGTGCTGAAGGTAGGCAAGGTGAATGAAGAGCCAAATTTGTAAGTGGACTTGGAAGGGGTAGCCGCCTGAGAAATCTGGTAAAGAAGCAGGGCCCCACATATCAGTGGAGGTTTCAAATAAGGAGTAAAAGATTGGTAAAAGGGAAGCGGGGTCCCAGGTAACGGGGAAGAATGAAAGACCCCAAGGCAAGAATAAGGAGAAGGAGTTGGGCTGCAACGAAACAACATTGGAAAAGACAATAAGGCGATGGAATTGGGGAAGCAGAGGCTTGAAAGTGGCAACGTTATCTGTGAGACTCCACTCAGCATGTAAGCCACGAAGAATGGGGAGGAGGGTGGGAGGTGGCGTGGTACCTTGTAAGAGAAGAGAGAAGCGGAAATGTTCCTGTAATCCGTCAAAGACGAAGAGATAGAGGCGATAAAAATTTTGGAGGGCACCAAAGGCGAAGTATGTTACGACTCCCGATTCTTCACGTAGTACAATGGCAGCGCTGGATGATTGAAAGGTCTCCCAGCCTTTAAAGTACGCGAGAAGGAAAGGCGTTCGAAGTAGGAGGGAGGAGGAGAGCAAAAATGGGGTTGCATTTGCCTTAAAGGGGGGTATTGGGTCAGTAAACAAGGTAGAGGTGGGGTAAAGGGCGGATACCGCTTGTTGAGCTAGGTGATTGAGCGGGGTAAATCGTTCCAAGGTGTGGAGGATGGCAGGAGAATAGGGGGATGGAAGTTGTGCAGGTGGGGAGGGGGTGGTGGACGATGCAGAAGATAATGCGGCTGTAACTACTAGAGTAGGGGGAGTGTGAAGTGAAGAGTGCCAAAAGTCATCTTTGTCGAGTGGTGGGGATTTTTTTGGAAACCATCTTTCAGCCATGAAGGAGCGAAGCTCAGGGTTTTGAATGGTAAATTGCAATTCTACTGCTGTAGGGGGCTTAGGAGCCCATTCGCTGGGAGCTTGTCCCCCATAGACGAATTTTCGAATGCTGTCAGAGCCGCCTAAGGCAGCTAAAACAGCACTAGGTTTAAAGAAATTGCCGATAATGTTGTGAAGGGTGCGAAGAGGGGGATTGGCCTCAGAGATAGTAGAATAAATAAGATCAGACAGTTCAGAATCTTTGGCTTTTTCATGAAGAGAAGGTAATCGAAAGGGAAGATAGATGTGAGGATTGTCGTAAAAGTCCTGAAGATGGCTAACGGCTGTAGTTATGGCTGGGGTAAGCACGGAATCAAAGGTGGCGCCCCAGCTAACTAAGCAATCCCAATCTTCCCAGAGAAAAGCAGGTAGGAAGTCTTTAAATGGGAGAGAGGGGTATAGCGCCGGGAGGTTGTTGGCATGAGCAATTTCAAAATTGGAGCGATTGCCGAAGTAGTCAACGTCGTACAGGAGGTTGTTGGGATGGTATGCCAATTAAGGGGCTTTGGACAACTGAACCCTTCTCAGTAACTAATCGGGGGCGAAGCCAGGGAGGTAGGGGGCGAGGTTGCAAATGGTCAGATTTGTCTGAAGAGAGGATCAAGGCGGGCGACCATCCGTCATCGAAGGGACTGGGGGAACGTTGAGGCACAACTTTTATGGTAGAAGAGGTGAAAAAGTAACGCGCACGTGAGACTGATCCCCATTGTGCACAGTTAAGGTAATGTGCACATTTATCGGGGATACCCAAAAGGTCATGAATGTACTGTTTCATGTGAGGTTTCATAGAGCCTGCGTTTTCGACCAAAATCACGACTCTTTTCCAATGAGGAGATTTAGACAGAAAGTAAAGCACTGCCCAAACGCAATGAATGTGTACACTACGATTCCCTGTGAGACCGAGAGTACCATTACCGCGGCCGATGATTGTAAGGTCGGGGCATGGGGACCCAGCTCCAAAAAAGATGATACAATCTTTAGGAAGCAAAGATAAGAACTGGCGGAGAAGTAGGCAGTGATTATCAATGATGGACCACACGTTTTCAGTATAAAATGTATGGGCATTATTTTTGTCGTAAGACCAAAGGGACCCTTCGACGGGCCATCCTTTAACTTTTGATACTACTGATCTAGTGCCCGCATCCATTTCTGCAGCGAGGATTGCGCAGGGCCAATGGCCGATAGCATCGGAGATCACATTTGTGAAACTACCGCTGCCATCGAAGAGGGAGATAATACAAAATTTGGACGAGGCCTGGGTTAAGGGAAGAGACGGGGAGGTGAGAGCAAATCGTTGGAGAAGGTTTGGACAGATCAGGGAAGGTTGAGAACCGCGTTTAAATATGAACAACAAGGGTTTGTATCGAACCAGAGAGGTTACTTGTTTGATGTGTGATCCCAGAACAGGATCATATACCGTCACGGTGTTCGAGCTAGGATGAAATTTTTCAATGAGTAGGTAATAGGAATCGGTTGTGGTTAAAGTGTTCATCGAAATTTCAAGATAAACCGCATGTAGTTTTAGGGTCATGTTTCGATTGTGGTCTGAAGTGCGCAGTTTTGCAGGTGAAGAGATTGTAAAGGAGGAGCCCATCAGAGGAAAGATATCAGTTAAAGCTATAGTAGAGGATTGCGGACTAGAGAAGATAAAGGTAGTATGTCCGATTTTCAGGTGGGCTTCTGCGGGAAGATAAGTGAAGATGTTGGAAAATGCATGAATAAGTTCTTGTTCATTGGCGGCAGGGGGTAAGTGGGGGAGGGGGATGATTGGGGATGAAGGGGAGAAATTCCCCGTGATTGCCCTGGTCGATAAACACCGTAGGTTAGCAAGCGCTCTTTTTGTAAGACTCTATAGCAAGTGCTAAGTCTTGAGCCAAACGTTGTCATGGACATACGTTTGTAGGATTCAGCTATACAGTAAAGTGAAGTGGTAAAGTATACAAGCAAGCATTGCGTAAGTCCATCTGTTAAGGGGTTCCCCAAAAAGTAAAAACAGGAAACAAACAGACACAAATTTGCTTTGGACTGCAGCATGCTTCAAAAGTATGTTAACGACTGTACAGAATGACAAAGACAAAGTGAAACTTGCGAAGCCGCTATGAGCAGGCTGAGATACCAGACAATGAGAAACCGAGATTCGAACAAACGAATTCAGAAATGAAAACTAATTCTGTCGAATATTGAGCTCCAACATTCACAATGCACCATGCAAAGTCAACGACCACAAATCATACCGTATTGTCGGTAAAGCAACAAATCCTGGAAAGAATCAGTGTAGTCCAAGTATCCGTTGTATCGGTATAACAAAGATTGTGTCAAAATGAACATTGGTGTCAACCGTAGTATCGGTGAATTTTTCTTGCAGAGATGTTTTTGGCAACCGTAGTGTCGGTTATCGCCATCCGCCATACCAGCCATCCCAGTGTTGTCCTTGCCAGCGGTGTCCTGAGGACGACGATGAACGTGAGTAGGGACCGTAATCTTATCGTGACCATGAGCCGTAGTATCGGCTTGGTTGATTCTGATATGTTCTGCTTTGGTACTCACGCCAACGCTGCTGTCTCAAATCCTGGGAAAATTGACCTCGTGTGCGTTTATTACGTGTGGAATATGCAGAAGTACGCACGATCAATGGAATGCGCCAGTCGTGTGGCTTCACGCAAATATCATAACCGGACAGTTGACGTGGTCTTTCTGAAACATTATGTATGTAATCAGGTGCCAAATGTAATTCAGATGTAATGTATTCCGGCCGGTCAGTGTCAAATTGCTGGCGGTTGTAGAAAATAGAAATGCACAACATACAGTCCAAGTTGCCAGGTTGTGCTCCTTGCGTAGTGATCGTATCAAAAACATCTTGTGGAGGAGTTGAAGAGGAAATATTAAATGTAATTTTGTTCCTCCTGTCCAAATGTTCATTCATGGCTGCTACAACGTCCTCCAGGACCTCGACGACAACCCCACCAATATAGGCGCCGCCTCGATCGGTCTTAAATTGCCTGTTCGCAAAGAGATTAAAGTCGCCGGTAATAAAATCTGTATATGACATGAGTGCCTTGGCAAAAATGGCACGAAGTGTACTTCTACCCGTAGTGCCGAGTAACGAAAAGCATCACAATTGATATGAATTGTCAACACACGTACGTCAGTCA
>Ga0126337_10002211_pt1 | contig 12239 bp, 6 predicted proteins | sample DipCmetagenome_FD_92527 | JGI IMG/M metagenome (GOLD analysis project Ga0126337, IMG submission 92527) | Coral microbial communities from La Bocana,Puerto Morelos, Mexico - Diploria C A metagenome | ecosystem: Host-associated > Invertebrates > Cnidaria > Coral | place: La Bocana,Puerto Morelos... | reverse complement strand
CCTGCACTATCTCCGCACGTGGAGCCCGGGGTGGAGCCATTGCTCTCGTTGCCTGCAACTTTTGGTCGTTTGCCTTCGGCCAGAAGTTTATCAGCATCTGATTCCTCTGACTCAGAGTCATCCTTTGTTGATGGGGATTTTCGTTTCCTGGCAGATTCTGCCGTTGTGGGGCTCAGAGTTTCCCCTTTGGAGTGCAGTAATTTGAGCGATTCGCCCATGGCTGCCACGTTGGTATTCAACTGGTTTAGCGACTGGAGGATAGAAACAGTGATAATCTCACTGCCGCTCTTAGTTCCCCCAGTAATATCTTCGTGTTCTTCACTCAATAATGCGTCCTCGTGAAGAGGAGAATCTTCTACGTTGTCTATTTCTGACATTTTTCGTGGATCACTCGATCACACACCTGACTGCTCAAAGGTCAACGCTCGAACTGAATGCTCAGGTTCCCGCGCTCTATCTCACGTGTCTTACTAGCGACTTAGACCAATGACGAAATAGAATTGATACCATCCTCTATAGAGGGATGAAGTGAATCAATGTCTCTTGAACTGCAGTAGCGTTGCCATTTTTGAAGGTAAGTAGCATATTGCTTTCTTGTGCCTGACCTCCAGGATTGTTCCATGACGGTGGTAGCTGTTGTCGAGAAGCCTTTGCCATTGAGGTATCTCCGGACAAGTGACATAGAATCAGACATAGTTTCTTCTCTTCAGAGTGTCGTTGTTCTTTGGAAGTTGTACTGGTAGTTGGATTAACATCTGCATTAACTTGGGCCACCATGGCTGGGTTGGCCATTTTGGCACAAGTACAAGCCCTGTGGCCTTCTCTTCTTGGATCTTTTGAAGAACTCTTGTTATCAGACTAAAAGGCGGAAAAGCATAAAATAAATAAGGCTGCCATGACATATGGAAAGCATTTATTGCAAAAGCTTCTGGGTCTGCTCGGTAGGACACATAGGGTGTCATCTGACAATTGATCCTACATGCAAATAAATCAATGTCTGGGATGACACTTAGTTTTGCACAAGCATGTGTGAAAAGAGTTTTCTTTAAGCACCATTCAGTACACCTTCTAAATGTGCGTGACTCTCTGTCTGCCTCGACATTTACACACCCTGGAATACGAGCCACAGTAAGCCATATATGCTGTTGAATGCACCACTCCCATATATCCTTCGTTAATTTATTTAATTTAGGGGAGTGGCTTGTGCCCATCTGGTTAATAGTAGATTCAGTGACTGTATTATCTACCATGACCTTGACATGTTTGCCATGAGTCAAGGTACTGAATGATTTTAAGGCAAACAGTACAGCGCGCATTTCAAGAAAATTAATGTGCTCTTTGGCCTCTTCTGCTGTCCAGAGTCCCCCAGTTGAAGAATCACCAGTGGCTGCACCCCAGCCTTGTTTTGAAGCATCAGAAGTAAGGGTAACGTCTACTTCACCTCGATTTATCGAGTTAGATGCTGATTCAATTGAGTCAATCCACCAAGTAAGCTCTTCCCTTCCTTGGTTGGAGATGGACATTTTAGCATCAAAATTCCATTTGTTAGTTTTAAGAGCTGCGGTTTTGTCTCGTTCTAAATAGCGATAGTGAAGGGGACCATAGGCAACACCCGGAAAGCTGTACACAATAAGCCCAAGGACCTTAGCCACCTCCCTTATGGTAGGGTTCTTGCAGTTAAACAGGGCATTGGCTGCCTGTTTTAGCTTAAGGGCCTTGTCAGGGGTAAGGTAAACTAGCATGGAAACTGAATCTAGAACAAATCCTAAAAAAACCAGCTTTTGAGTTGGAATGAACACTGACTTTTCAGGATGTACCACAAATCCCAGGGAATCCAATAGTTTGACAGTGTCAACAACATTTTTAGCACAGTCATTCCAGAATGACCCCATTAACCTCTAAATCATCAAGTGTGTCAGCAGAAATCACTATTGCTTCTTCCCCTGGTCTTGGTGTCGGTAAGAAGGTTTTTGGGGTGGCCCTGAGTTCCACTGACGGCCTTTGGCTAAAAAAGGCTTGGTTCCCTGATCAGATCTTTTGTAGTTTCGCGAAGGGTGTCCCTTCGTTTGTTTGTGGCGATTCCCAACTGCTGTGTTGCTTACCCTGTTAGATGCCCGTATATTATTCAGTTGGGTTTGCAGGTCGTCTCCAAACAGCAGAGCTGTTATTGGAACATGTGAGGCCAATAGGCCAGCATAATCTTTGTTTAGATGGGCTTGATTGAGTCCCTGCGACGGTGGGACAGGTCGATATGTGCGTGCCCTAGGAGGGCGACTGCATCTGATGCCATTTTGACTAGTTTTTGAATGTCAGAGTCTGACATCGGCTGCTTCGAATTTCTCATTTCTAACAGCATCTCAATGAATTTACACATTCCTGCACCGGCAGAGCTAACCGTTTTTTGGATTGAACTGGACCTGAGGTCATGTTGTTTAACTGAGTGGCTCAGTTTTTCCCAGATTTCAGGATTAACTCTTGGTGTTGTGAGAGTCTCACAGTTCACTGGGTGTAAATATTTCACCGACTTCTCCTTTAGTGTTGTGTCGGATAATTTCTTAGACCACAGGTTGTTGATGAACTCGGCCAGTTGTTTCTCGACGGCCGGGCCCGAGTCATCTGCATTGACAAAATCTTCCGCAATTTCCGAGAGCAATGGGTCATTGCTGCCATCACTTTGCTCGAGTCGAGCACGTGGTTTCTCCTTGGTAGATTTGTCGGTTTTGGTGGCACAAAGGGCTCGAATATCCGCGTCCGAGTCGTTGTCCTCATCATCTGAACCATCAGAAGCACTCATTTCGTCTTTGGAATTGTTCTTTCTACGCTTAGAGTTCTGTTGATCGTTTGTGTCGCTGGAATTAAGACGCTTCAGAGACTTGTTCATGGTGAGCAATGAGTCCGCCATCGCTCCGAGAGACTTGTTAACGTTTTCAATCATACCATAGATAGGATCCTGGTCGCCAGTCGTCGAGTCCGTCCGCTGAGGATCTTCCTCATCGCCTAAGAGCTCTTCCTCTGCCTGAGGGGAAAGTAGTTGCCCGTCTGTCTTCGCCATAATGAGAGGACTGCAAGAAAACTTGGCCGACCGCTCTAGGTTTACGCGCGCAACTGATCGCTCGGGCTACTCGCACATATCTCACGTGACTTACTAGTGAGTAGGACTGGTGTCGAAATAGAATCATTAAATGACTTCTAGGTTTTAATCGCAAATAAGGAGGCAAACAGAAAAGTAGGGCCGCACTGTGTACTTGTGTCTACGTAGCGTTCTTTTTGCTTTTTTTGAATTTTACAGGTTAAGAAAATTAACTCTTGGTTGCTTATTGCCAACAGGTTCTTTATCGAGATAGGGTGTTTTTTTTGGCCCTTTTTCCTCAAGTTTTTTGCCACCTGCTCCCTAAGGCAAGGGCGCGTTGGTCAGCCAGGCCCAGATTGAAAGCTAAAGGTAGGGCTTGAGCTCACGGAGACAGAGCCTTAGAAACCTCTAGCCTACTGGCAAGAGAATCCTTAACATAAATGTTCTTCGCTGTGACTGAAGCCCAGCAACCACAGCGCTGAAGATTTCTCTCTGAAACACCAGAGCTGGCAGCTTAAGTAGCTCCGCCTGCCCTAACTGTGTGCTAAACTTAGAGATATATGATACAATATTAGCGAAAGACTAAAACTGAAATGGCCCTAAAAAGATACTCGTCTGAATTTTCCGGAATCTGGGCCTTGTGCATATAGTTTTTTTACAGCTTAAGTAAAGAACCCGGACACGTGGTAGACGAGTATTCAGCGATAACGACTGACCTACCCTCCCTCAGTTGGTTCGTCTGCTAACTGCTGACTGTAAGTCAACCCTCATTAAACTGAACATCTCTGCTACGAATAACGCATAACTTGAAATTTCTAAGGAAACCGGAAAATGCGAGAATGAACATAACTAAATTTCTCAATTGTAAAAGGTCCTCTAGATTATCCTCTGCAGGAAGTCCCGGACGCTTTGGAAGCAAGCGCGGTAGATTAGAGATTCTCCATTAGCTGATCAACTCTCGCTGAACTTTAATTTGGGCCTTTGAAGACCAGAAAACAGAAGTGAAGATTTCTAAGGATAAGAAAAAAGAAACTGTATCAAGAAAATCTAAGAACATATCAATGTCACATGCAGTAATGCACACAATGCTGAAGTTTCATTTAAATCACTGTTTTCAGTAGGAAAAGCTTTGCCCTCCAGGCAATACAGTTCTCACGTATCACAATACAAAAATAAAAAACATGCTATTCTAGTGGACGTACCCCTCTAAGGCGTTTTCACATAGTCAACATAATATACCCCTCTAGGGTACAGAAAAAAGAAAATACATCAGGTAAATCGCCCCTCTAGGGTCTCTCCTGGATGCCTCTCTAAGGCATAACACGTTTAACTTGAAATTACTAATAAATAATAAGTACTCCGCGCATATACGCCTTATCGGCACGTAGGGAAAACAGCCGCAATCTCTCGCCTGAATGGAATCAAACACAAGGAACTAGAAAGCTTTTACGAGATAACTCGAAATCTAATCTGGGAATGATGCTAAAGTCAAGACGTAGACCTAACGAAACGAATGCCAATAGCTTGCTACCAAAAATAGAGTTTTTAGCTTTTCCTCAAATGAATAAATTAGGAAAGTTAGGCAGGATAACCCAGTCATGGATAAATGTACTCCAATGGAAACCATCCAAACACAGGATGGCCAAAAGTGGACTGACTTCCAAAGGGGAACGATCAGATTTCATTGAGCACTGCAAAGCTCCGTATACTTAACCGTAAATAAAAAAGGTGGCACAGCCAGTTATTGTGATGAGACCAGTAAAATGCATTAATTCCACTCCAACCAGGCTGGTAAATCCTTGAATTAAAGCATTGGATTTTGGCATTGTAGGAACAAGCAAGCCTATCGCAGGTATGTAGAACCCATAAGTCATGAAGAGAATTGAAGACCGTATCGTTCATCATGTAGTCGTCATAGTCAATGAATTTGCTTATATTATCCGCCGCACTATTTAGGTCTCTTGGGATCCATTGAATATCGTTATCAATAGCGTTAAGTAAACAACTTCGATGGATATCTATTGCAAGCTCCTGTAATGCTCGAGTCTTAGACCCGCGGAACTAATGTTAGATACCCAGATTCTCCACCAAATTTGTTGGATAGAAAGAGGTAAGGGCTGAGCTCGTACGAGAGGTACCAAGACTCTGTTCTTCTGATTTGTCTTCTGTAATGTGGCTTCTGATCTTGCAATCTACAGCAAACTCTAGTATGAAATCTCTCTCTCTAATCTCTGCTCCAATCTCTTCAATCTGTTCAATATGTGCTCTCTTAGTCTCTTACCTGATCTGAACTCTGATAGCTAATCAGTTATATATCTTAATTGTGAAAAACCAGAGATATCTCCAGAAATTACTTTAGAGAGCGAATATAAATAGACCTACTCGAGGAACCAACGCAGAGCGAGAACTGCCAATAACAAATGAGTACGAACGAACACTAGGCTAAAACGGAAGTCTACAAAACACAAACGCTAGACAGGAAAACCATAACAACCTAAACTTAAAAACTCCTAGTATGTCTTGAACCTTGGATAACCTTAATAAACAATAATTATGTACATTAGGCTAAGGTAACGAGCTTAAAAATTAAAATATTAAAAACAAGGGATCTAGTAAAAATGTATATAAAACATCAAGAGCTATTCAAACGCTTTTCTAAATAAAAATGTCTTCAGTTTGGACTTAAAATGGTTAAAATTGTCCTCCTCTCTTATTGCACACGGCAATTTGTTCCAAAGTGATGGTGCAGCAGCAGTAAATGCCCTGTCACCAAGTGTCTTCTTTGTTTTCGTGGATGGTGGCACTAATAAAACTTGAGAACTTGGACTACAGACTTGACTAACAGAATAACCAAAGCATCGAGGCACTAACCCACACATGTCCATTGACGAAGACTAAACTTAGCAATAAGGGTCCCTAATAAACCAAGATAAATAACGTAAAATATCCCTGTTGGCAAACAGACCCTTAGTCAACAGATTTCCACGGAAGCAACAAACTGACAAATAACTAACAGAGAATGAAAATAACTTGACTACATTCTAAAAACAACGTTTTGCTTCTCAACACTAACAATCCGGACAACGTTCTGATTAACCGTAAACCACGTGACTGCCTGGGCTTTCAAAGACTCCTCGAAGGCCTTCACTGATAAAGAAACGACTAACAGCTCTCTGAATGTAGAACTTTGAGCTTTTCAAAATCTGACCAATTTTGATGGAACATCTTCCCCTCGAATTCGATGAAACTGCCACAAGCTGAACTAGTCCGAAGAAGCATTGAAATAGACGATCTTCGAAGGCTTGTTCCTGACAGGTCAGATAGGAATGCCGTTAAGACTTGCCACATTAGATTTCCAAAAAAGTCATCTTACCCAGAGCTTCAGACGAAAAGCGAACGTAAGAGTTACAACATGGCGCGGTATTGATGACTGCGAATAAATTTCTAAAGCCTAGAGACATTAGCAACGCAGGAGACAAGAAATATGAATTTTCCGCAAACAGAGGCAAGCTTACGAACTGAACGACAAATCGAGGAAATGGCCAAAAAATTTGATAAGTCTTCTTGTAAACTGGGAATCCGCTTGTAAGTGGCAGAAATTTCAGAAGTGTAAGTGTTGAGGCAAGATTTCCGTATAACCCAATACATTAAGTATGCATACATCTCTTTGTCAAAACATGCCATTTCTTATGTCGCATACCTTAATTTTTTCTCGAATTTTATGTCTAAAATACGGAAATACGAAACGATTTCTTTTAGACGTAAAAAGTTATCACATTTTAGGGTTAAATTAGGGAAAACTGAAAACGAAAAATAATAATTTTGGACGTATTCACCATACTATTGAATTGCGCGTAGGGCTAAAACTGCTTCAAATAATAGCAATTTAGGCCTATGCGCGAGTTTAGAAATGCTTTAAAAATAGTGTTTTAGGTCTAAGCAAAGGCTGCTTGCGGTTAGCTCTAAAATGTTGTTAGGTCAGCGAGTATTTTGATTCTGTAAATTAAAGAAAATCCAACGCAATGAAACACTTCCTTACCTCGGTCGAGTTACTTGCAGTTACTTGAGAAAAGTGGCAACATCGGCCGTTCCGCTTTCGTTTGCAGCGGATTATTTGGTTTCTCTCAACGCTAAGGGATCACGAACAGTCATCTAGCGATGAAATTCCTTGAGTTCGCTACGTTAATCGTTCTCCAGCCCATGTATAAAAAACTAGGCAGGTTTGATGTTCGTTATATTAGCAACGACTATACATTTTTATGTAATAAATGAAGACATATCCACTGTTGACGCACCAGCCTAAGTAAGTATATTCTACTATTATTCTGTTTTATTTTTGAACGCTAAAACAAAGAATAATTTTATTTCATTTGACTGTTTTTTTGAGCATTGTATGTGACCATGTACATCCTAACGCAGTTAAATGTTCTTGCTTTGTTTTCAGGAGCTGCTGGTGATTCTCTTTCTGGGAATCGTGGATATCCCTTCACTACCAAAGATCAGGATAATGACCGCAGGAGCAGCACGAAGTGTGCTATGATCCATAAAAGAGCCTGGTGGTACACTGCCTGTTCTACTTCCAACCTGAAAGCTCTGTATAATCACGGAAACCCTCGTCGTTCGCAGATGGCATCGACTGGTATCACTGGAAAGGAGAAAACTACTCGGCCAAGAGAGCTGAGATAAAAAATCAGACCAAGTTCTTAAGAACTTTCTGTTATATCCTCGTTTCTTTGTTGATCAACGCACAACTGTGACTGGTTGATTAAAATATCTGAAAAAAGTTTTGTCAGTATTCTTATGCTATTTTTTCTCACACTTCATTTTCCACTTTCTTCTATTTACAAAAACGAGACACACTTACATGGATGCATGGATGTTAGTTTTTGTTCGTCTGGTCTCTTTTGCTCTCTGTATTTTTGACTGAATACGTCATCAGTGATTTCTTAACACTTGGCCGTTGGCGCCTCGGTAAAACCGCGTTAGTGAATAAACGAAGGCTACGGCATGGAAGAGTTATTATTAGCAAGACTATTTTGTGAAAGGATAGCTCACTGAATGGAGCCATTTGGGTCGATACGACTTTCTCAGACTTGTCCGCAGTCGTCTAATTAACTCCCATAGGAAAGCACGCGAGGTGGATAACGTGAGCGAGAGAAAGAAAAGGGTGGAGGAAAAAGAGACTCACTTTCGTGTTTGTCTTTCCCTTCACCCCCTCTTGCGCAAGGCCCATGAAAGGCAAGAGAGAAGATCGGGACTGGGGATGAGATGGCGTATGAGAAGTTATTCGTCATCTCCGGTTTTACAAGTACCCATGTATAGGAATTAGGATTAAAAAATTGTGAGTTTGAAATATTGATTATTCTTTGTGATTTTAGATACTTTTCTCTCTGTTTTTTTTTTCAGACAATACTCTATCAATTAAAGGGTGTCTCTACTCTCTCATCACTGGTCTCCTTTATGTTGTAATAAGAAAATGAATATTAATCCAACTTCGTATTTTAAGTATAGAATCTTCTCCCTTGTGTATGTGGGTTGAAACAGAGTCAGCGTCTAACTACCGCTATAACGTGAATGTTTTCTAGAGATGTCAGTGGTCCAAACTAACAGACAATTCATCGATGGCGTTCTTTTTATTTTATATGACAAATATCTGTAAAAGAGAGCCGCAAGTTTAAAGAATAAAATGCTGGCCACAACACCATCGCATACAAAAATTGAAAAAAAATGTGTTTTGCTAAAGATAAAACTGAATTATTCCACTAAACGGCTTGGTTTAGTTGCCGATATTTTTAAGTTATAGTTTAAGTGTGAAAAGAGAAAAATCTGAAAGCACATGACCGTGGAACACAATAAAGATTCCACTCGTTCAGGAGCCCATGACTCGTTCCCTTTTCAAGTTTGCGAAAGATTTTAATCCGGCACAGCTTTTGTAAAACAGTGACAGAAAAATTGTGATCTTGTCTCTGGGTCTTGAGTTCCCCGTCAAGAGAAGATGATGATCCTCTCTTGTCTCCATGCCACGCTACTGCGTTTGAGCTCACAGAACCACTCTTCACGATTTTCCCTCCTTTTTAGAAATAGTACTCAAATTCTGATTGGCCAATATAGCTAATACAGCTTCCTGCTCCGCTATCCAGTAATGAATGCGTGTTCGAGTCATGAATACTCACCGTGACTTCCGATAGATACCGGAGGCATTCGGAATACTGCTGTAGATCGTCGGAACAGCTACCGAACTTTGCCAAAGAAATAATTAGGGAATGAAAAGTAACGTGTGAGTCAGGGACTAGTAAATGCTGTTAACTCACTAGCCAAAGAACAGTGCTACTTCATGGAATTTTCATTATGGCGGAACTTTACTGGAGATGTCGTTGACGTGTACTAATCAGGTTAGTACTCAATGTTTGCACTCGTGCTTCACATCTCTCTCACATTTGGTATAGAACTTAACAATAACCGATCTTATTATTATTTTGCTTACTCTATGTGTTCTTTATTTTAGTTCCGGGTCCAAGGGTTGTGTACTCAAGTGAGAACTGGGCTCTTACGAGTCATTCACTCAAAAGAACGGCATGAAGTAATCATCTGGGTCTATGGGGAGTGCTAGGCACATTCGAGTACTGTTCTTGACTCTTTCTACCAATACTACTTATTCTATCTGCAAACGGTACGAGTAATACTAATAATAATTTCACTGCGAGCAAGGTCTCTTGGCAGCTCATTTTACTCCAAGAGAGCTTGCTGATTTGCAAGCTAATGACCCAGCTACCAGGAACTAACTCCGCCTTACTTCACAATTGTAGAAATCTTCTTGCTGCCAGATGAAGTGGGCTCATCATACCCAGACAGTAAGCCGTCGTTATTTCTCTTCACCGAGCTTTAAGTGCTTGAGTTCTCGTTAAGTTATCCGGGCGGGTTAGAAAGGATCATCTATCCGCTGTGAGGACCATGATCGGATGGAACGAATGCAAGTGTATCTTGGTAGGTAGTTATTTTAGTGTTTTTTTACTTCACTGAAACCAGAACTTCGTCTTTCGCAACGATTAAAAAGCGGCGCTTTCGAAATATTCAACGTCATTAAGTTCCTAGCTACGGTGTTCAAATTGTCGCCCTTAGATTTCCTGTGAGTTAAAATACTGATAGAACGACGCACGGTTTATTTGGTAGACGTGTTTCAAACGTACTTTGAAGAAAGCGTTATAAATGTAAATATAGGTCTTTGCTTTCTTATTTGTTGCGAGAACTGTAGCGGGAAAACTGCTCGTTTGATTATAAATAAATTTGAAGTCTCAAGTGCTATAACTTAGAGTCAAGCCTACGACATTTGCTATTGCAAAAGACATTTTGTGGTTGTGATTAAAGATTCCAAATAAGGAAAGACGACGGGTTTTGTGACTTGTACTGAGCTTTGTTCAGTTCTCTTCAGTCTGTATTTGTTAAACACTTTCTAGTTTCTCTTCTTAATACCACAATACATATGATGTGACAGACCATAGTACTGACATTTAGTTTATAAAATACGGCATATATAGTAAGATAGAAGAATCAACTGTTATGTTTGAATCATAGAAATATCTTTATCTAAGCAATTGTTTCAGGGTTGTTTACAATCACAAACTCATAAATTCCTCAAGTTACTGCCCAATACGTTTAAAAACGCATTCAAAATGCTGGCGATTTCTCAATGAAGAGTTAACTCCGATGTGGTTTAAGTGAATAAAACGCAAGTCGTCATCAAAGTCAGATTCGCCGATTTAAAATTCATAATTTCTCCTAATTTATGTCATCTAAGTCAAATAATTGTCACGCCATCCTTGACTGTTTGGCTGTCATCAATGTCAATCGATTTTCTTTTTATTTGAAATTACACTGTTACAGTTTTCAGCCGGTTACGGAGTTTTATTCAATACTAACGACTTCTATCTAAGATAATAACTGACTATTTTCAGGAATGCCGCAAGCAAAAAATGCATCCAGTATTCTCTTCAAAGTGAGGAAAGTTAAAACTGCCTGGATGTTACATTTTAAGGATGTTCGTTTACTCCTCTGTTTAGGTGGAAAATCCAAGTAAATTCCTTGCGGACTGTAACTGAAAGGAAAGATAGAAAAGTTTGTAAATTAAATAATACTCTTTAAAAAGAAAGTAAATAAGTATTTTTTTCAGATTAATGAGCACAGTAACTCGAGTCGAATTGTAAAAGAAATTTTAAAGATAAACGATCATATATCGGTTTTGCTGTAGTTTGCTTTTATTTCAGTTCTCCGTCCAAGGGTTGTGTATCCAAGCGAGAACTGTGATAATTCAAATGGATATTTACGACCGGCTCCACACAAAAGCAAGACATGAATTCATTATTCGTGTCTATGGCGAGTCTATGGCACATTCGAATACTCTTCTCGATTCTTCCTCCCACTGACTACAGCTACTTCTTCCATCTACAAGCGGTGCATGTAAATACTAAATGATTTAGTACACTGTGAGAAAGCTTTCTTGGTAACTCTTTTTCCTCCGAGAGAGCTTGCTAATTTGTCGTCGTCACTAGAAAAATGGAAATGTAATGTCAGGATGATGTAAGGTTGAGACTTGTGCATGCCAGTTACATGTTACTGTTGTATGTTTACTCTCCGCGGTTTAATGTGAAAAATCCAAGAAAATTCACCGTGGTCCGCCTGCGACTGAATGGTTCGTAAAAAAAAAAAGTTGTGAGCGAATAACACACTTGAAAACGAAAATGAATGAGTATTTTTATCTGATAAAGTACTCCCTTGAATACACAACTCTTGGACCGAGAGTGAGAAAGAAAAATACAGTAAGCAAAACCGAAATAAGATTGGTTATCGTTTCTTTTTCAGTAACACTAACTGAGAACTGGAATCGTTCAAATAGATATTTACGACTCATCAACACAAAACAACGGCATAAATTCATCATTTGAGTCTACGGCAGGCGTATTCGAGTACTCTTCTCCGACACTTCCTATCAGCGCCCACGTGCGTCTTCCATCTACAAGCGTTACATGCTATTGTGGCAGCTTTTTTCACTCCAAAAAACTTGCTGACTGACCTGACTCGCAAGCTAGCTGCCGGAAAACTAACTCGTCGTTTCTTCACATTTACATAAGTCTTCTTGCTACCAGACGAGGAGAGCACATAAGTAAGGCGTCGT
>Ga0126337_10002209_pt1 | contig 12240 bp, 4 predicted proteins | sample DipCmetagenome_FD_92527 | JGI IMG/M metagenome (GOLD analysis project Ga0126337, IMG submission 92527) | Coral microbial communities from La Bocana,Puerto Morelos, Mexico - Diploria C A metagenome | ecosystem: Host-associated > Invertebrates > Cnidaria > Coral | place: La Bocana,Puerto Morelos... | reverse complement strand
AGGGACGGCGCTGGACCCGAACAACCGAAAAAGACGATTAGTTCAAAGGCTAAGGTTTTCACGCTCAACTCAGAAAAAGTAAATTGTAAACTGTATTTCTTACTGTCTTAACGCATAGTCGGCCAGTGGTATCTTCAATTTTGTGAGGACTGTGTAGATAAATGGAAAATTTCTTTCATGATTATTGAAACTTCTCGAGTGTAGTACAAAACGGAATCATTTTGTGAACACTACAAAATTAAAAAAAATGGTCTGAACTTGCCTAAAAGGGCGGGTCAAAAATTAAAACAATTTGCTGAAAGTCTCGTCACCCAGTAAAGAATTTAAGCACGCTGTTTGCCAGCTCTAGAAATAATTTTAACAAACGATTTAATGATAACATTGGAACAACATAAACAAAACCTTGTGCGAATCGATGACACAATTTACGACTGGTGGAAAGGTTGCAGCAAATTTCATTTGAAATCGCGCGACTTATTTTTGTGCAAAACGATTTAAAAATTTTCACCAACGCATGCGGCAATTAAGTGTTCTACAATATTTGTTTATATGTATCTCAGTCATCACTGTCTCGTCATTAAATTTTGAAGGCGACCCGACAGTTAGGCCCACTAGTGTAACGAATCCAATCAAGACTTTCAACTCCTCGTCAGCAGAGGACATTTTCCCACGGGTTCTCCATAACTTAATTTCCTTTGTTACTGATAAAAGCAATCCAACTTTTAAAAGCTTGTATAGTCACTAGGTGTAATTAACTAGATAATTATCAAGGGTTGGGCTGTCACCAGTTACTAACGTCGAATAAAAAAAATAACAATTGGTTGTTAATTAGATTAAAAAATGAATTTTAATTTGTAAATGGCAATTTAATCTTCAAGGCGAATAATTTAATTCTGCAACTGTTGATTGAATAATGCTGAGGTTTTCTGTGAATTCAATCCGTTAATCTACTTAGTTTATAATGAATTCGTGAATCTATTTTTACCTGTAAATCTAATTTTGAGAACTTTACGTGCTTTTTCAGGTGCCAAGTGAGAAGTTCTTATGGTTGAGACACACGAACCTGCGCCAGAGCACAGGCAGCCCAAACTCACACTGCGAGCGGTCGGTGGCGGTTAATCGGTTTTGCGTGACCCTGTCAACGTAATAAAAATCCAGTAAATTACTGAACAAAATGAACTTACTTTTGCTATTTTCTGCGTCCTTTTGGCGACCTTTTAATCCTATTTTTTTTGTTTCCACGAAGGATAGAACAGGATGGGGAAAAATCCTCTTTACTTTTTTAATTAGTGCTATTTCTTGAGACAGCTAAACAGAACTGCATTTAAAATAAGAAACCTTAAAAAAACTGCTCAACTGCTCCTTTGTCTTGCGGTTTAAAGTGTGGTTTTTATGTGTCTGAAATGAGAGCGGTTTTACAGACGAGAAAATGAGATTAGAGCTGTGTGGTTTTCCCTGCGTCTTGGACACGCTTAACAAACTTCCCTTGCACAGACCAATGCTTCTACGGTGGGGCGGAGGCGGGGGGATATATCTAAGACGTGATAACGACAAATCTGACTGACAAATACATTATCCCACTTGTCAACTTTTACATCGAAATCGAAATTAACTATAGCAAAAAAGTTCAAAGACGTGAAGAGTTCCCATAGTTCAATCCGTGAACTTAAAAGTCCGCACACACGAGGGGACCCGTCCCTCCCACTAGTCCCTGTCACTAGTCCCCTGAAGAGTTTACACGAAGTGACTAGTTGCAGGGATTAGTCCCACGAACTGTTCACACGAAGCATTTTTAGAAGCAAGTCGCAGGGACTTAATCCAAAAATTTAAACCAGTTTGAATTCGTGAGACTAGTCGCAAGGACCAAATTTTAGTCCCTGCGACTAGATTTTGTGGCAAAAATGGCTAGTTCACACGATAGGACTAGTCACAGGGACTAGTTCCCTCGTGTGTTCCGACCTTAACACTTAATGGTGGAAGAACACATAATTCTATTAATAAAAGGACTAAGCTGCTCTAACGCACTAGATCACAGTTCTAGAGCTTTTTTAAATTTTCTGATGGAGATTTTGAGTTAGATGTGTTGATTTTTCGGCAGGGATGCGAGATTTTCCCCCTGGTAACAGTGGACACTCAGCTGGATGGAAACTTACAGATGTTATTATTGAGAAAATAATCCAAAGAAAATGCACACTGATTGGTTTAAAATCGTGTTTCTAGCGTGTGCACGAATGTATATACATTTCGGTGATCAAAGTCAGACTCATTTTCATTTCATTCCACGACGAAAGAAGAAAACAACATATGTTCTCCGTGTTTCTATCAAGTTTGATCATGAGGAATACGGGTGGAAGTTTGGGAGAACTCGAAAAAGAACCGGAAGGTTTGTGGTTTATGTAGTTTTGTGCTGTTATTCCTGCCTGCTCGGGGATAATTTCATTACCAACTTGGAAAACCTATTTATTCAATGCGATCACGAGCTTAAAACAAAACAAAGTCCTTATGTCAAAAGAGAAAGGCAAGCGCACAAAAACATCTTAAAGTAATTTTCCGGTCATATATTAGCCACGAGACCTGCCAAATTTAATTACTTAACACCTTTAGAAAATATTGCAAATAAACAAGGAATCTAAAGCCGGTCATTGGACCTGGCATAACTTCGTTTCATGCAAACACGACAAAACTTTATTTCATCGTCGTCGACATCCGCTCTTTCACAACAGACTGGAGCATAGGGCAGCGATAATCCTGACTCCTTTAGTGTTTATTTCCTCTCGACGCCTTAGACGCCCCTCGTAAACCTTTATCTTACACCAGCTCTTTCAAATGGCAGGCGCCACTACGGGCAAAACAGAAAGCACCATGGTCAGCCATTCAGTTTCCATCCTCAAATCCTAATTTTTCTGAATCTGATTTTTACCAAACGCCGAATTCGCTCAATCATTTTGTGGTACCTATCAACAAGGCCAGAACAGCCGTTATCTCTTATGCTCGAAAATAACTCCGAATACGACAGTTTATCTTTTTGCGGTATTTTTGTGATCCTTTAAATCAACACTTGGGCCTCACGTATCTCTGGCAATACCTAAAAACTGAACAATTTTTGCGGTTTTGGCAAAGGAAATTTTGTTTTTAACTTGTGACACAAAATTAGCTTGACCTATCTATGAAACAAGCCGCAAGCCACGCCCAACATTACGGCGTCAAAATGTAAATAACTGTTGAAAATTCCTCAAAGGAAGGAAGCGTTAAGCATATTTATGTCTTGCCTTACTCATGTATAACACGGAGATCCAATGCCGAAAACAAAACAAAAGGAAAGGAATAGTATTATAGTAAAAATCTTAGCTATGCGAAGAAACAAAATTTAAGTGGATTTTCTGTACAGAACGTATTTCAATCTTGCGGCCCAAATCTGTGTCTTCCAGGCTCGTCAGTTTTGTCTCAGTTTGCTGAGATTATATTTCTTTTTTATTTATGTATTTATATTTTTTAGGTCGGAATTAGCCATCAGGCAGTGCACAGACCCTGTAACTGTAAGAAAAGATGTTCTGTTCATTTTTCCTTTAACCCGTTCGTTAGCTCAGTAGCGTTTATCCCTCTGGGCAAGTAGATAATCCAAATCAAAAGATGCCATATACAGCTCGAAACGGAAGCAATGGTTCTCAGTGTTAATACTAATCAGTGAGGAATGCACAAAACCTCGGGTTCTTTCATTTTTGTGGTTAATCTGTAAATGGGTATCTTCATTTAATCCCAAAGTATGTTTATCGCGTCTTCTCGTAAGCATAACATTCAAACGGAAGATGCCCACCGCTTCATGCATCCAAACTGTCTGATTATTGCAGGTTATCCTTGGCTAATCGTGTCACGTTCTGAACACGTTTTGTGCAGGTCACATAACGTTTTGATACATTGTGGTTTGCTTACAAGATTCCAAGGCTTCATAGTTAGAGCGTTTGTCTACAGATCGTCTCCGGTTTCGTACCCTGGCCGGCGTTATTTTGGCGTGTTCTTGGGCAAGAAACTTTACTCTCTCCACCCAGGTGTATAAATGGGTACCGGCGAATCTAATGCTGGGACCCTGCGATGCACTAAAATCCCATCCAGGGGGGAGTAGAAATACTGCTAGTCGCTTCATGTTACCGAAACCGGCCTGATGTGCCGTTTGGCTCGTATGCAGACCTAACCTTTTACCTTTACAAGATTTCAGATTATTTCAGAGCTTAATAGAGTTTACCGTGATTGCTTGAATGGCAAATGTTTGAAGTATACGACAATTTCAGTAGTCCACCAGGACTAGCTGAAAATTTTACGGACAACCAGCGACAGCCATGGGCTCTGAGCACTAATGAAATTCACTTTTACCATGAGGGAAAAATTTCGAGAATTAAACGCAGACAATATGCTTCATCACGCAATTTAATTAGTGTCTTAAACGATTGCTCCAAATAAACACCACATGACAAGTTAAAAGTTACAAACAGTGAATAAATATAAGTTAACTGAATCTCTCTTTTTTTGCAAGCTGTGAATAAAGGTTTTAAAAACGTGTTTTCTACTATGTGAAACCCCTTGAAAAATAGAACAAAAGATAAGCACTGTCAAATAATAAATAGTCACTTAAGTCATTGTGGACCATCCATAATGCCTTGCAAGGTGCGATGTTTTTCCTAATGGTCGATAAAAAAACTGATGAATAAAAGCGAACACGGAGAAGCTTAACATTTCATGACACGATCTTGAAATATGCTGAATTCTAATGTACCTAACTGTGGTATTATCGGTCTTGAAAAAGCGACAACCGATTTTATTAATTAAGTTGACTTTGAGCGAGAGCTTCCCACGATATTGCTGGCATTGGTGAATAATATCACGTGACGTGTAATCAGTGAAACTTCTCCAGTCGAAAAACAGATTTCATGAACTCGGTGAAATCTTGTAGAATTGCTTTTTGGTATTCGTTCAACATATGCTTGATGGTTATTTTATAAAGTGGTATTTAGGAAATGTAGTAATTTTATTCTAAATGAACTAGCTTAATTTTCTAATCTAAATTTCAATTTAGAATCTCGTTCAGACCTTTACTTAAAACGCTTAAATAGCGGACGGAATGATTACGATTCTGTTATTTGTTCTTGAATAATCAAGTACCTTAAAAACAAGAAAATCTGATGGATTAATTTTGTTTCAGATACTCTTTACTCTTTGCTATGACCTCTACTCTTTCTTTCTCTGTACATTTCGAATCACACTTAACAATAAAAATAAGTCAGCTCTCTGCGAAAAAATAAGTAAAAGAAATGTTATCAATTTCTAGCATTTTGACAGTGCCTAGCAACCACCGCAACCATAGCAACAACAGCAACGCCGACGACCATAGCCGAGGCGATAACGACGATCACAACCGAGGACACGACGACAGCATTGTCGGAAGTATCAAGTTGGACGACTTTTTCGCACTTCGTGTTGTTGCCAGCGGTCGCCACAGCCGTGATGTTGTGAGCTGCAAGCGTTTTGTTGGTCGGTTTTTCGTTGTCGTCTTCATCCAAGTCAATGTAGTCGGTGATTTCTCCAATTTCTGACTTGCTGTCTGCACTCTCGGGTGATTTGCTTTTATCTTTGGATTTTTGGCTGTGAGTGTAAGTTTTCTTCGATTTGGGAAGATGAAGAGTAATTCTGTCGCCTTCCATATGCGTTGAAACCGAGTCGACCTCCTCGCTCTCCGTGCCGACGACAAGATAACGGCGGCCGTCGATGGTGATGTTACCGATGAATTTATGGACACTTGTCTTTTTCTTTTGCTTCTCAGGCTTTTCTTTCGCGACAATATGCTCTCTTCCTCTTGCTGTGCTCTCATGTGATTTGGAAAGGATCTTTTCATCGCCCAGTTTACCGAACACAGAAATGCCTTCCGGTAACCCGTTTAGTCCTACACCCATTCCTGAGCCCACGTCTTTGCTGGTCAGTAGTTTGCTAGTTGCTATTGGCCCTTGTTTATGTGAGGAGAACTCCTTCACTTTGTTTTGTTGCTTGTGTTGTTCGTCTATGATGTCGAAGATTTTCGGAATCTCGGGCTGACCGCTGCCACCGGCCGCATATGCGCTCGGCACCGACGACTCATCGATAATATCGAGAATCTCCGGCAGCGTGCTAACCTTGTTCGAGTTCGAACCGAACATGGCAGCTTTGTGAGTAACTTTCACCGGTGGTTCGACTGAAGGAAGCATAGAGACCTCTTCCACGTGACTCGAGGCGAGGTGCTTCGTGAAGCCGTGTTGACGAATGACGTTTTGAACGTCCTCTGGGACGAAAGACTGCTGATTAGGCCAGGCGTGTACTGCGGGCATTTCCGTAGTTGGTCGAACAGTGAGCGGGTTGAAGTATTTGACAGGCTTTGCGCGCTGCGGACTTTGCTGCTCCTGCACAATATGTTCAACTTCCTTAACGGTGTCAGGGATGAGTTGTGAGCCCGCTGCATAGTGAGGAGGTGGGTTCGTCGTCATCTGGTGCTGAAAGAATCCTTTAAGAAAACCCGTCGGTCGGAAAGGCTTCGGTCTTTGCGCCGAGTAATCCAACTTCTTGTTAGACAAGACAGGCTCGACGGCTGGAGGGATGGATGGGGGAGGGCTTGCGGTAGTAAATGACGCCGAACGGGGCATGGTATTCACTGCCGGCGGTGCCGTAGTCTGTGTAGCCGCTGTCGGGGATGTGGAAGCGGTTGTTATTGTTGTATGTGTTGTTACTGCAACGGGCGTGGTCGCTGCTGTTGTTGGCTTAGGAGTGGTTGCTACAGTTGCTACATTCTTTGTAGGAGACACAGCGCTGTCCTTATTAACAGTAGGATTTTGATCCCGAAAATTAATGATAATATCTTCGATCTCTGAAGGTGCTTCCACCTTTGGGGCAGTCACACCACCTTGATCGCTCATAAACAGATCAAGCTGGTTTTTGGAAGGATTGCTGGGCGACAATTTTGGAGAGTCATAATATGAATTTGGATAAACATAATCGTTCATTGTTTGATCAATATCGGGTTTGTCCCGCCATGGAGACCAGACTCCCCCGTGGTTGTCTGGATTTGCGTTTTCATCCGCTTGGGGGTACACTGGGGGCGTGGATTTGCGGTAGTAGAATTTCAGCCTGTCTATCATGACTTTTAAGGTGTTTGGCATAAAGTCAGCCAAGTTATGGTACTCGCACGGATCCCACTTAATGTTAAACAAGCAGGGTTTCTTTTCGGGATTGCAAATTGGCGCTTTTGTGTACAAAAGTGGATGCGGGTGTTTGACGGTGCAGTCAACGGATGCATCTTTAAGATTATTTGGCTTAGGAACCTGATCTAGTTCATGCAGGCTTTCTGGCCTAGGATACCAGTCGCTATAGAAACTGCGGTTTTGGTGAACTATCATTTTGTAGTCCCCAATCCTCAGAGCTGCCTTCTTCTCTTTCAGCGAATCAAGACCGTGTAGAATCTCGTAACGAGGGGACTGGGTATCACTGGAAATGGTCTCCCAGACATTGAATCCGTCAATTGGTCCCAGACCTTTCACGTCGCCGCCAGCTAGAGCATAGAAGGTTGGTAACCAGTCTGAAGCATGCAGCAAGGCAGTTGAAACTCGACCTGAAATGTACCGGAAAAAACAAGTTAAGTGAATGCTCAAAACGATATAGCTCCACTTGAGACTAGTGCTGTTAGTACCTCTTTTCTTTATAAGTGGGCTGTGGACAAATCCGACCCCACGCACTCCACCCTCCCACAAAGTGTTCTTGGAACCTCGGAGTGGATAGTTTGAGCCCGCGCTGGCGTCCAGCCCACCAGCGGCTGCTCCGTTATCAGTAGTGAATATGATGATGGAGTTATCGTAGAGACCTTTCTTTTTTAATGTCGTCACAATCTGACGCACTGACTCGTCTAGAGCTGACACCATACCTGAAATCAAACAATTGCTTTAATAAAATAAATGAATAAATAATTTCTATTTACAAGATTAAAAAAGCTAAGAAGTAAAAACACCGAACGTTTTCGACACTAGGTCATCTTTAGTTTGAAGATGACCTAGTGTCGAAAACTTTCAGTTCGTTTACTTTTTAACTTTTTCTAGGCTTGCAAATAACAATTATTTTTAAACCTGTATGGACAAAGTAAGTAATTAAATAACTTTATTTAAGCGTCAAGGTTGTTTAGCTCTGTGTGCTGACTGGAAACACTGAAACTGATAAATTACCAAACATTGCAAATGAAAGGGATCCTGACTGTTTAGAATCCCAACTGATAGAAGGATGATCAGTCGCGTTAGAAAGGACAACCACGGGGATACCACAAACAAATCCAGATAGCAGTGGGATAAAGGATTTGAACCAAGGACCACCAGATCTCAAATCCAGCGCTCCAAACCACTTGGCCATGCTCGCAGCCTTTCAGTCAACGAGTGGTGTGAACATCATACAGGAGACTGCTGGAAAATCATTTCTCACAAATGAAATTTGTAGAATACGGGCCGATGATTTATTTCTACTGGATTTCAAGAAACTCAATACGGTACCTACACTATAGAATACTAAGATTTTGATGAACGTACAGTGCTCGTAAAATGAAAGAATGATAGCAACCTAACTGGAAAGGAAGATGACTCAGAGATGGCGGAAGCCAAAGCATATCAGAGCAAGAACAAAATAAAACGTACTTCAAATGTTTTCACGTATAGCTAGTGTAAAGAGACCAACTTAAAGTGTGTTTCCTAATACCTGCAAAAGTTCTTCTTTTCTCGTCGCCGATGTAGCTAAGTCGGTCGAGATATTTCTTCGGTGCTTGGAGTGGATTATTTCCATTGCCAACATGGACGGCTTGCTGAGCGAAGTAAAGAAACAACGGCTTGCTACCGTCGTGATCATTCAGAACTTTGTCAGCCTCGCGAGTGAACAAATCTGTGCCGTAAGTGCCTGTTTCATTATAAACAACCTGTAAATAAAAACACATTGACTTTCAATTCCAGGTCAACAAAGTCCTCGATTCTGCATTCCGGATGTTTATTGACAAACAGGTGTCTAAAAGTGCAGATGTGATATATGTTAAGACGTCACTTAATTTCAACAGTCGGGATATTTGACCATACCCCGTTTATGCGGCCAATTATGACCGATATTGCAGTGTGCTTTGTCTCTTACTAACTATAACATTCTCGGCTGCCAACTACGTAAAAATGTTTTCACTACTCACGTCCAAGTTTCTCCTCAAATCCAGCCCGAAACTTCCGTCATAAGTCACGTGACTGAAATAATCTTGACCGGAAGTCCAGAAGCCGTAGAAGGAATCAAATCCCCTGTAGGTGGGGGTGAACTCTTTAGCAAAGAAACCCAGCTGCCACTGCATGGATAGAAAACCAGAGATTCAGAAGGCAAGTTAGAATGGGCTGGGACTAATAAACCACAGGTAGGTAACATCTAGGTTATTTAATTGAACGTAATCATGACAATAGAATCATGATTACTCGTTAAATGTGTAAACGTGGGAAAAATCAACAGTTTGTTCAGAAACCTTCGCGACTGAACTATGTCTGAAAATACTCTTTGCTGGAAAGAAAAGGAAGATACGACGCATTATGACACTTCCAGCAATCTTAAAGAAGGTTGGTAACCAGTCTGAAGCATGTAGCAAGGCAGTTGAAACTCGACCTGAAATTACTCGTTAAATGTGTAAACGTGGGAAAATCAACAGTTTGTTCAGAAACCTTCGCGATTGAACTATGTCTGGAAATACTCTTTGCCGGAAAGAAAAGGAATATACGACGCATTATGACACTTCCTGCAATCTGCAGAATAGGAAAAACACTTGAAACGACAAATTCTGTTTTGTTTTATGGAGGGCAGTAACGTTCATTTTAAGTTTTGTCGGCTTAAATCAGGCTACTTTACTTGAACTATTTTTACTACTTTCAGTGAAAGAAAAAATCTCAAACTAAAGCAATAATGAGAATCAAAATCAGTTAGAGCAAATTACCTTTCCTACAGCATGGGTTGAATATCCTAACTGCCTTAAATATTCTGGCAGAAGCTTCTCCTTAAGTGGCACCCCATATGGCTGCCTGTTGTGAATCGTGTCGTGCTGAAGCCCTGAAAAATAGCAACGAAAAAGATCAACAGTTGCCTCTCGTACTAAGATCTCTTGCCTTCATATAGCTATTGACTTAATTAATTAATTAGTTAATTAATATCTGTAATGCGATGGGCGAATAAATTACATATATAGGGTGCTCTGCGATGCGTTTACACAATTAGTACGGTGCATCATGTTTCTAAACAAAATAAATTTATTACCTAAATTCAGAGCGTATTTTCCAGTCATGAATGCCGCTCTTGAAGGCGAGTCCATGGGCGACACGTAATAATTATTTAAAATTACGCCCGAGTTCGCCAGGCCGTCAAGAGTGGGCGTGGGGATCTGGGGCGAACCGTGGAAACTGACGTCATCCCAACCCTGGAGAAGACAACAGTTAATTAGAAATTAGCCAAGGAAACGCAATACCAAGCACATGTGAAATGGGATAAGATGTGTCAGATAAAATGGTTGAAGGGAAACGAGCTCGGATTTCTTTTATCTGATCACCAACTACAACTCAGAACCAGCTAACGCAATCACGAGTTACAAATGAGACTTTTGGATTTAAATGAACTCTTTTTTCAGGGGCTAGGGAGAATTTAAGCGTTGTGACGTATGATACTGTAGTATTACGCCTCAATGATCACTGCTATTGGTTGATGCCCACAACAGCTTGAAAATATAAAATGTAAGCTTGTTTAAGTAATTTGATGATGCTTTAAGTCGGAGATGGCTTAGTTTACATCTATAGGAACTTATAATTAAATTTGCAGTTAAATTTCACTTTATACCCTAAAAGTAGAAATAGAAGTGATGGATAGTCAGTTTTAAGTCCTTTAAATGGAAAAAGGAAAAAAACACTCAACTTAATTTCCTTTAAAGAGAATCGAATCACCTAAACGACATTATTGACATGTACTGCATGCAAAAGCAACTGAATTAAAAGAAAATTGTACTCACCAAGTCGTCAGCGACTATCATTATAATGTGTGGCTTCTGAGCCACTTGCGGCAGTTGTGCATCAATGCAGTGAATTGAATAAAATAGAAGGAGTATTCTAAGGACCACTAATCGAGAGCTACACCGAAAGAAAGCCATATAATCTACAGGAGAAGAAAAATACACAAAATTATTCAGCTTTGTAGTTTTAAATAAATGTCTATCAAAAAACGAGTGAAGTAAGCGATTCGATTTTATTTGGTTCATAAACAAGTATTATTTAGCTTTCAAAAACGATTTCTGTTGTTCAGCCACCCTTTACGTGTCACGATACTATTGAAAAGTACTCAGAACCCGAGGTAAAGAATTCGCCTTTTGTTCTGAAAATTTGAAAATCTGCAACTTGTGTTTTGATTTCAGATGTCTTCCTAATGTTTCGTGGTTCTTCGAAGAGGATATTTTCATCGGACAACAAGGAAACGAAAAGAAAACAAAAAAAATTAAACATGAAAACGCCTCCCTTTGTCGATGTTTAATCTCTTTTTTTTCAAAGTAACCAAGCGAATTAAAAGATCACTGAACTGGATCTACCTTTACAGCCCCAAGCGTTCAGTAATTCATCTCGCATCAAAAACACACGGCTCGCAATCGTTTTCAGTAAAGAGTTTTCTCTGCTCTTTTCCGAGATTTGCCTAGAGAAAGCTGTGTTCAACGAAGAATTTGCTAACCGAATACCAGCACGTTATGAAAACAAAACCAGCAATGTAGTGTTCTAAGAAAAATAGTTACCTCTACATCTTGAGGTCATTTGTGACGGGTACCATGATGAAAATATGTGAATTACGATCAACAGCCTTTTAATTGTGAAAATGGCGTCAAACACTTGTCAAAGATAGATAGGAACATTTAGAATATCTCGTTCTTGTGTTCGCTCTTGTCAAAAATAAAAATTTCTGAAGTCAAATTCCTAAATACTAACTTTAACACTCCCAAAACGTAATCTCTTTTAAATTATTTTTCAATCGAATTTTTATGATTTAGTTATGGCCGCCCGTTGAATTGTTTGATAATTAGGGTTCAATACTTCCAAAAAAGAAAAAAGTTGATAAGGAGATATAACTTTTCTTTTTTCTACTTGATTCTAACAAAAATCATGTGCCTGAACGTTTAAATCGCTTCGCATAATTTAAGAAAACATCTTT
>Ga0126337_10002208_pt1 | contig 12241 bp, 3 predicted proteins | sample DipCmetagenome_FD_92527 | JGI IMG/M metagenome (GOLD analysis project Ga0126337, IMG submission 92527) | Coral microbial communities from La Bocana,Puerto Morelos, Mexico - Diploria C A metagenome | ecosystem: Host-associated > Invertebrates > Cnidaria > Coral | place: La Bocana,Puerto Morelos... | reverse complement strand
GTCTTTTCATCCGTTATTGACACTTTTGATGTGGGCTGTTATCAGTGAACATGCATAAAAAGCAACATTTCAGTGTTGATAAATATCATTTCATATGCACCAAGGATGTTGCATCAATAATTGAGCATCTAGTTAAAATCTGGGTGTAGAAACCACACAAAAACTTGAGAACCACAAGGCAGCAATTGCTTTTTTGAAGCTACAAGCAATAGCATTGTTCTCAACACAGTGACTATAACTTCCAGATTATGTGCATCGACTTTGTGCAAGCGCTTACGCATTTTATTTAAATGTTGGTTCAGGGTTACTTAAAATACTAAAAAAAAGGGTTATGAAAGTAGAGATTGTGAAATACACAATTTAATATTAAAATCATCAAACGTATGTGTTTGGATTTCATGTATAAAAAACAAATAAGCATTGATTAATCACTTCTAAAGAGAATAGCCCTACCTTCTCTGAAACTTTGGAGCGGTGACTTCTGAACCAAACGATACTCAGAGAAGTTGGCTGCCTGTAAAGTTAATATGAAATACAAATTCAAAAATGTATATTTACAAGTTACTGTGTTGAGCAAAATATTGCAAAATAAATATGATGCAAAAGAAACCCATACATGTACCCTTCAAAACCCAATGAAAATGATCTTTAATGATAATAGTTTATTATACTTAATATAATAATAATTAAAAGTTGTCACTGTTTACATGTGACTGAGTCATCAAAAATGCAATCCAAAAATATCCAAACAAAAATATGTGGATCATGTATATGTTACAGGTCAAAATTAAATTCAGGTAAAAATTAAATTCCTTTGTCTCTTAATCTTACTTATTCATCGATTATGAATAATTAGGGTTGGAAGAAAGGAAATTGAGAATCAAACTAGGTTAAAATACTTTTAACCCCAATTTAATATTGACCTGTCATGTGCAGTCAAGTGTTAATTGATACGCTCAATAATATCAATACCTTCAATTGACACCTTGGTTGAAACAGCCAACTATAAACCAACTCTTGTTCGAGTGTCAATCAAGTATCAGTCGAGATATTGATTGAGTGTTGATCAAGTATAGACCGAGTGCCTTTTGGGATGTCAATTGAGTGTCAATCGAGATATAGATGGAGTGTTGATCCTGCATCCATCCATTGAGGATATCAATTGACACTCGACTGTAAAATTGATGAAAATTGGGTTTCCTGGCTCACACAGGAATAGCCGAGTGCTTTCCTGACATAATCTTTGGTTGTCTTCAGATGTCTGTCTGTTAGATGACTTTTGCTAAGAGGTATGAAGGGCCAGATACATCGTATAATTAAAAAACAAACTAGTGGTTGATCTAGTGGTGGGGGATGGGCCACTTGCTTCCAGAGTCCACACTACGCCACCACCCTTAGTTGTGTGTAACAATGAACAAATAAAGTCCCAGGAAACTGACTCCCTAGTCTTCACTTGTACCTTATAATTGGAAGCCCAGAAGGTACTGTAAAGTTTTATATCTGGATGCTATACCCAAGGTCCAAGCCCTTTGTATGCCATTTTTGACAGAAAAGATACCCCTTTATATACCTTTACTTGAAAAGGTACCTCTTTTACACACTTCTATTGCCAGCCTGTCGTGTGAATAAATTGGCCAAAAAAAGGAAATCTTCTTGTCATTTTCATGTAGTGCCTAGTAAATTACAATTTTTTAGGAAGTTTCATATTGAAAATTTGCATCAAATAATTGATCTACTACAAAAACATTGCCTGCCGCTTTCGATACAAGATTGGTTTTACAAGCTTTTGATCTCAAAGGAATTGTTAATTCGATCAACACTCAATTAATTTATTCATTTCATTGTTCTTCACATTTGATCTCATGTGAAGTATAGAGAGCCCCTCTCTCTTATATTTTGCTAGTTGCGAGACTCGATACAAATATTTTTAATTTTTACTAACATGGCGTATTTTGGATTGAAACTTCCTTACGCTAGCATTTGACAGATAACACCAGGATAACAGCAGATCAAAGCTCGGCGGCATCTTCTGCATGAAAGCCAAAATTGTTTTCTTTTGCCACTAAAATGTACTGAAAAAAGTTGTACAGGCAATTGGACTTACCATCTGTTGTTGCATTTTAGGTCGACGTATTCATAGGTAACGGTAAATCGAAATTTACAGGCACTGCCTTTGACAGATTTTGAAATGGACTTCCGAACGCGGCTGCGAACACTCATGAGTATTAACACGAAGAGATTACTGGCTCTACAGGTATTTCCTGCTGGCACCGGCCAAACAATAGCAAAAAGTAGCTTGAAAATCTACACTTCTAGCTCTGCTTGCTGTAAATATTTAGGTTTCCGCTGTTACAAAAGTGTTGAGCATCTCGTCGCCCCGGAAATAAGCAAAAAATCCCCGATAACGGGGATGGACAGGGTAAGTTTTGCCTCGTTCTCGATCTCGACCCTGTCCCTCTTGGCCAGTGGACTGTAGCGTAAAAGCGTACACAATATAATGCCGGTTGGATTTATGAGAAGTGAAAGTTTGGCATCGCGTGATTCACAGTGTTTCAGTGAGAATATAATTAAATACTGGACATCACTACTGGACTCATTCCCTGACGTGGGGGGGGGGGGGGGGGGTGGGGAGTACTAACAGAAAAATTGGATAGGGGTGTGGGGCCCTTTCCAAAACCCTTACCCTATTTATGACCAAAACGGCTGATAAACCATTCCCTTTGGGGCCACACATACCTATGTAGCCCATATAAGATATATAATGGAGTACCCATTCAGAGGTTGATTCCTAAAGAAAGTGCAAACATTCCAATTCTCCACACTCAAATTCCATGTAACTTATGAACACTTCAACGTGAGAGAAAACAAGCCTTTTTATACCAGTTTCACATACCAACATACATATAAAACATACGCCCACCAAGCTCCCTTTGACCATTTTCCATTTCATACTTCAAAGTTCCTCGATGTGCGAGCAGAGCTTTTTTTCCCTGGCCGTACAGAAGCTTACTGATGTTCCTAAAGTATCGCAAATTTCTTTGTTAAAGTAAAGCTACTCAGGCAGTTAAGATAACCTAAAGGAGAAACTATCTTTGCCAAGGGGCCCTATATTGTAGTTGCTATCGCGTTATTAGTAAATGCCCCACGTGATTGATCCTAATTAAAAAGATAAATACCCATGCGTTACTCAGTTGTGAATCGACGGTGCAGTAACTGCGACAGTGGTGTACTTATCTAACAGCATCAGGGTAGTAACAATTGCATATCCTTCTGAACTGACGTTTATCTGGTCCAACTCTGCCGCTGTGGTCCTATTCTGTGTAGATATGGTGCTATTGGTCGTATTTGAAATGGTACCCCATTTGTCTAAACAAAGTACAAGGCTGCATGGGTCTAAGGAAGATCTGCTTTTCTGTGTCGGTGCTTGAAGGCATTGATTGTCTGAGAAGTGGTGGCACGAATGTCTCTTACTGCGCATAGGAGGTACTGCGGTATGTAGCTCAGCGTCAACAGTTGACTTGCGACACCGCGTTATTCCTGAAACTAAACAAGAAAGATGGATGTGCGTGGGAAGTAAGGTACACATGGGAGGACAAGCAGCTGGATTGTCCATGCAACAGTCAGCAACTATTCTCAGGAATCGCACATACATCTTCATGCATCCCAAGGTGGATATGCCAGCTGGTTCCGAGGGAGGTTCTACATTAAAATGAGGGAAGGGTGTCTTTTTGCCACATTTTGAAGGGGAAAGCACCCTGGGAATGAGCTTCCTTATCCTCTTTGAGATACCTGCCAACTGGAGACACTCGATTTCCACTTGTAGTTGAAATGCTGCTGATTATTTGCTATGCTCGAAAATATAATAACAAGGTCACTACTCCGACTATTCAAGTAAGGACATAAAAAGGCAGGAGATGGGACATACATAGCCTTTACATGGCAAGGAGTCGTAAGGCAGAAATGAAGAGAGATGGTTAAAGCTGTCAGTTTTGGGGGAATGCTGTTAGTCTGTTATTTGATTGCATCACCAATGGAATGTACAATAGTAAGACACCTTAATAACACCGACTTAGATATCTCTTCATATGCTTGTGAAAGAAACCTTTTCAAAAGCTACATGCTCACTCTTTAAGGATTCTAGAGCCTACACTAATTAGCTACCCGTAACTAGAAAACTGACCGCTCAGCGTTGCAGGAAAAACGTCTTCATTCCTGTGTTAGGTTGTCAAGTTGTAGTTTCCTAACTTTTATAATTAATTAGATTATTTGTATGTCTGGATGAACCTTCGGGTCTTTTTTGCAGAAAAGACTTAGCGGGAGATTGTGCAAACGCCGAAATATGCACGAGATAAACCCGAAAATAGGCTTTTGTACATTATGCTAGCATTTTTTCGAGCATTTTTTCGAGCATTTTAGCGAGGCAAAAGCATTGAGCATTATTCGAGCATTTTAGTGGCATTTTCCCGGAAAATTATATTTTTTCCGAGAAAATAAAAAATTAATTATTTTTTTTAGAGAAAATGAAGTCTAAAGCTCAAAAGTCACAAAAACGTCAACAAGAACTACCCCTAACACAGCTGAGTGGAGACTGAGGGCAAGTCAGCGGTTTTACGTTTCAAAAGTTTTAAAAAAACCGTTTGTATAATAAGCATTATCCGAGCATTTTAGTGACTTTTTTGGGGGAGACCGAGCATTTTAGTGGGAAAAATGGAGCATTTTGGTGGAGCATTTTAGTGGGGAAACAAAAGCATAATGTACAAAAGCCTACCCGAAAAGAAAATGGAAGACCCAAACCCAACCACCCAACTGTAAATAAACTACCTAAATTAACTCAAACCGGGTCAGTCGTAAAGCCGAATACAAGACGAACGTTAACGCAAACCGAATGTTTGGTGAGTGTAAGGTTAATCCAATGCTCAGGCTATTTATCCACCTCACCCTACACAGAAAGAACCACACTAACGTAATACTACCATAAGGAAGTTGTGTCTTTCGTCGTCGTCAAGGCTACGCTAAGAACATTGGGCAATCATATGCAGAAGTTTAAGAAACATTTAATAGAATGTACTTGGAACTCAAAACATTGCACTGAATGGGGTTGACAGAAACCAGGCTGTATAGAACGGAAGCATAAAAAACACAACGCCAATTTTTCCTGAATAATCAAGTATTGGTGGATATCTGTATAGCTTCGTACCTAGTTACGCAAGCAATCTCTTTCATAAAATCCCTCAAACTCGAACAGAAATCATAATTAAAGCTATAGGGTTATAAATTTTGTAAAAGTTTTGCCACAACATAGTCCAAAATTTAACATGAACAGGCGACAATCCTGCAACCAGTATTCAAATTACCAGAAAACTAAACAAACAAGAAGTCAAATGCGCAGTTAAACGAACCTGTACTAATCATCGAGTGTTTAACAGTAGCGGTCCACATTTGGCCGCAAAGATTACCTGGCGAAGTTTATGTACAACGTTACGTTTGTGTTGACTTGGCCACGATTACTTTTTATGGTAGATATCTTCTGAAATTAATTAAGCGAGACGCTGATGTATTAATTAATATGTTTTTTAAGTTGACTGTACAAAGCCTCTAACTAATTTACTAGCTGTGCTATGATTCTGTCTTACCCTTTTATAGTTCGGGACAACATTATTGTCTGCGGTTCCAGTTGAAGCTATTAGACCTTGTGCTGTCAAATATAGCAGGAAATGGTTCCACGTTTTAGGCTTCAAAAGATGTTTCCTTGATATTTGAATAACTAATTTTCAAGCTCGGCACCAACCGTTTACTGCACATTCCTAACCAAAAAGATCCGCATTTGATTGGTTAAGGCTCGTTTTCACGAGCGCATAGCAATCAGCTCAATAAGCTGACCCTTTGTCAGGAAATTTTTTCTAACAAGAGGTGCTAAATATCAACATCTTAGGCGTCTGCGTATGTCGTCTTATGCTTGTGCTTATACGTTCGTGAAAACCAACCTTTAACGCTATAAAAAGCCGCGGGTATTTCACAGTAAGTTTGTTGATTTTTATGCTAATAACCTCCTTCCCACTGCCCAGGCCCGGGTTGTGCAGAAGGTGGATAACGATATCTACCGGATGAATCACTATTCAGCAGATAGCCTTGTGTGTTTTGTTATCACTTAACCACTGGATGGCGATTTATCCGGTGGATAGCGTTATCCAGCCTATGAACAACTGGAGTTAGAGGTTCAGGCGTTCCTTATAGAAATGCGCTATATATGCAGGTGCAAAGTCGCATGGATCCTGCGCCCGCGAATTATCCCCACACTGGCGAAATACCCTTGATTTTAAGTCTTTGCAGAGGGAGTGAGTTACTCAAACTGTGTTAAATGAAAAAGAGACAAAACTCATTCAATTCAATGGCTGTCTTCAAGTATTTAAAAAATTCCGATAGTAATTCTCACTTTTCCTATTTGAGGCAAATAGTGTCCCCACCACCTTCTCACTGTGCATGCATGAAACTGACAAACTTGAAAGCTTCTGACCCTTTGGCCACCACACACTAAACCTTGCATACGCTGCTACTCTGTAAAACCAAGGTGCAACCAATCTTGATGAAACGGTACACTCGAGAAGTCGTTGTATACCGCAAAGCATTTCTTATTACCGCTTCAGGCATTTTGTCTTCTTACACGTGCATCATCGCATCCTTCTCTTTTATTCTTTTATCTTTTCCTTCAACTCTTTAACAGCGGAGTACAGCTTGGCTTGTGTTTATGCATCCTCCTTTTCTGCTTTTGCTCTCAACTGAAACCACTCTATATTCGCTTGCGCTTGTTCGCACATTTCTTCAGCATTGTCCAAGTCATCAAAGTACTTGTCGATTCGTTTCTTGAGGTCTTGAAATTCTCTCTGTAAATTTTTTGAATAGTGCTTTCCTTTTCATTAGGTAGATAACATACTGGTTTTATGCTGTTTTTAGCAGTAGTACAATCCATTTCGTTTGTTTTACTCTTCTAAGAAGCTTTCTACTGATTGCAAGACGTGTGACTTACTTTGCTACAAAGCGCAAAGTTTTGTACTTTTTTTTTCAAATGACGTGACAATTGAACTGTTCTTTGTTTAGAAAGCGCGCGCTTCCTAAAGAACTGTCCCGCGCGCTTCCTAAAGAACTAGTACTGTTCCCCGCGCTTCCTAAGAACTGTCGCGCGCGCGCCTCTCAATAAGAACTATCGCGGGCGTTTTCCAAGAACTAACGTGGGTCATCTCATTTGTCAATTAAAGCAGCAAGAAAAACCACCTTACAAGGGAGACGAGTATTAGCGATATATAAGCTGTAAACTTGTTTTGCTGATCTAACTACATGACTATGTCTCTGAATTAGAGCCAAAACATTCGGTAGCAAATCCTCAGACTCGTCCTCTTTATGCTATACTCAAAACTGTTAGATGGCGCCGGATTGTAGACTGTTTCAAACCAATTGCAGCGGAAAAATCACTAATAAAAACCGCAATTAACAAAACGAATCAGTCAGGGTTACCAAAGTTGACAAGTTTTAAAACAGTTAGGTACGCAAAACATATAGGTACTCAGGACCACATCTATGGGCAAAACTATCCAAGAAAGCGAGAGAAGGACGGCATGGTTTCTTGCCGTTTTAAAAGAAAAATTCGTCAGATGGACATAATATTATTAGAGTAGATGTCAATCATGTGTCTTATGCAAAAACTATAGCTCTTTAAGTATCAATTTTATAGAATATTCTTAGAATTCATTTGTTTCATATTTTAAACATCTCTTGTATCGGTGGTATTGGATAAATATTTTTTTTAGCATCTAGTAGCTAGTGTAAGTTTTAAATATATTTAGTAGCAGTGTTTGCTTGGTAGTGTTGGGCTGCTGAAAGACACCATGGAGGAAGATCAAGAGGAGAGACGACGATATCAGATCCCGATCATAGTGTGCGAAATAACTGAAGTTATGGAAGATAAAACGATCGAGGAGAAGGTTGACAAAAACGAACAAGAACCCTTTACTGATCACGAGGAGACTGGTAGAGGAGCAGAGCACACAAAGCAGAAAAAGCGAGAGTACCAATGATTTTGCTGCTGCCAATTTTGTTACCACTTATAAAGATTACCACTCAGTTCATGTTGCTAGCTACACATTTTCAAAGCTCGTTTTATCAGTTTACATAAAACGACCTGCAGTAATCCCATTTTTCTAAATTCCTCTTCAGACTTTTTCGCATTTGATACGAAGAGACGAAATGCGAATCTAACACAACCTAGCTACTGGATTTCTAACTTTGCCACAAAGGTTTAAAATAACTTACTTTGAAACAAGACAATAGAAATTGCAGATTTTCATCGTACAAAACTTTATCTGCAACTAATCCGATTGAATATTGTCAAATGAGGCTTTTTACATAAAATTATCCTTTCAGTACTTAAGTTCATATCCTTCGGCAGTCAATGTGTCAATTAATTGCTAGTTGTCACAGCGTTCCTTATCTTCCATCATCCAGTGTAAGCCCCTAAAAAGCCATTTAGAAATTCAGAAAAAGAATGGTTTTGTAACTTTAAACATCGCATTCGCTGCTACACTGTCAAACACCAAGGCTCGACCAATCTTGATGTAGCGGCAGACTCGAGCACTTGTTGTATGCAGCAGAACATTTCTTGTCGCTGTGTCAGACATTTTGTCTTCTTATACATGCCTATCGCATTTTCTCTCCACTTTTTCTTTCATCTCTTTCACAGCTTAGTACAGCGTAGCTTGTAGTTCCGCATATTTCTTCGCTATCTCCTTCGCCTCTTTGGCTTTCAGCATAAATCTTTTCACACCCGCCTGTGTGAGTTCACACATCTCTACAACATTTTCCAAATTATCGAAGTACTTGTCAACCGTTTCTCAAGTTCGCAGAAGTGTCTTTGTAACGTGTCAGCAGTATTCTCCTTTTGATCAGGTAAGTGAAACCCTGGTTCCAAGTCATTTCCAACAGCCATAGGATTCATTTTGTTCGATTTTACTCTTATCAGATGCTTATGAATAATCAGAGAAACTGTTCTCCCTAGTTTGCTACTAAGCGCAACATTTCTGCTCGTTGTAAATGACGTAACAATCTGAGTTTTGCTCTTAATAAAGCGCGCGCATCTTACTGTGGAACGTAACCGTTATTACGACCAGTGCATATTTACTACTCATTTCTCGTGTAATGTTGAAGCAATAGGATTCATTTTGTTTGATTTTACTCATGTCAGATGCTTTTGATTGATCACAAGAACTGTTCTCTCTAGTTCGCTACTGAGCGCAACGTTTGACGTATCAATCTGAGTTTTGCTCTTGAGAAAGCGCGCGCTTTTTTCAAATGGTGGCCCGCGCACCTTTTTACGGAACTTTTAAAAATCAATATTTAGTAGTTCGTTCAAACCATTTACAATGTTAATCAGTATTACGACCAGTTCATACCCATTTCCCGTGTAATATTGAAGTTCAAATTAAGAAAATGGCAGCCGGCTGTTTCTTTCTTTATAAGGTCGGCACAAACTAGGGCACATATTGTGGGTATAGGAAGCAGGACTTGTTACAGCGACAGTTTTCCTGAATTGTGATTGTGATTGTGATTGATTCAGAATTTTAATAAGGTATGATGGCAACGCTGGAATGGTAGCTTTTACCCTGAAAATCGTGTTTGAGATGTGCTCACTCGACTGAACCAAAAGCTGCCATTTTGTTTGAAAATCTTTAGAATTTCGATTCATTCGAGCATGAAGATAAAATAGTATTAAGAAAAATGTACACGCTAAAAATGACGTCACTGCACGTCACTGATAGCGTTATTAATTATGCAATTTCAAGACATTCGTGTAGTTTTGACAGGGTGTCATCATTTTCTGGAAAGGGAAGGTGGAAGGCAATCGAACTCCAACCTTTTAAAGAATGCCGAGTTACGTAAAGCAATGGTGAATATAGGAAAGTCGTGGAGTGTATCTGATCTAGTATGTCACTTGTATAGAAAGAAAGGCTAGAATACGAATCGTTACGCTATGAACTGTGCTGTGCAAAGGGAGGAAAAGTAGACCCAGAAGCCCTGCCACCATGTAAGACGTCGCTGCGTCTCCACATCAAGTGTGCCAATTATCAAGCAGCTATCTGGAAAAGAGCTGTGATTCCGCATCCAGATATTTGCTGTCCTCACGGGCAGGGCTTGAAAGTATACAATACATCGAAGCCAGTGGAACTTGTTTTGCTTGGAACTAAGTCTGCTCCAGAAGAAGTCCTTGAACTATGTCCTGTACATGCAAAAGAGTTTGTTCTGTGGAAAAATGCTGTTGTTTGAATGCTGGACTCAAATGCACTGACATGTGCACATGGGGTCAGATAACGTTTTTGAGAATGAAAATCCCAGATGTAAGTGATGACGAAGATGCAGAAGATTGACCGCATTAACCGCAGGTAAGTCGGCCAGTGAAGGTTTTGAAACGTTATAATGCTTTTCTTGTTTGTGTTCGCCTTTGAATACTACGGTGACTTCAGTTCCCACTTTTTTCAAGTTCTAATCCGGCATGTCTGAAACTGGCATAAGGATGTTTATTTGGATTTGCATATTCTAGAACCAAGACGATTTATAAAGTCAGGATCAAACAAACGAAAGAAATGTAAATATTGTGCTTTAAAACGTCAATTGTAAGTTAAAATAAATCGAAAGTGAAGAAAAAAAGCTTTATTGAAAGGTCAGGCTGTGTGTGCACAGGAAAACTATGAATTTTGCATAAGCTGTCCCAATTACAACAATTACACATCAGGTGGGTTCCCTTAAATACCTCCTTCATTAATGTTATAACCTGCTTTGGGTATATTTTTACGAACCCATATACTCTACAAGCAGATCTCATTTAAAGCAAAATGGCGGCTATTGGTTGAGTTGAGTGCACATTTCAAACACACATTTTCAGGGTGGAAACTACCGTTCCAGCATTTCCATCATACCTTTTTATAATCCTGAATAGCGAGAGATTAACATAAAATCAGTTTCATTTGTTCCTCCGAGATGAGTATTAAAATCGTCTCAGCTGATGGACTTACCACAAAAGGCAAAGTTTCCTATAGTTTTTCCTATTTGATTTGTTTTTCGGCCATGATGCAACGCGAACGTAGTTCGTTCCGAAAATAGCGATGTCGTGAATAGGTTACGTGGATTTTGTTATTGAATGCAAATACCCCATAAAGAAAAATTACTAGCTGACAAATTATTTGTCATACGTGTGAGGATTTTAGCATGGAGTCTTCAAGGAAAAGTGATAAGGAAATAATTCTCGAGGTCTTGAAACCGTCGGGTTCAAAACTGAATGCAAAACATCCTTCTACGGCGGCGAAAACTTTAGGAATAGACGTAAGTTTAGTTCGTAACGTGCATGTGCTGCCAATAATTTCATTTAATTGTCTTCTCTTGTACATGTTTTGATCTTGTATTATTTCTCCATGTAGTTTAGGAAACGCCGCGAAAACCGTCTGGTCGCGATCAAGGATTCATTTTGTCGAGTGCTGATAGATGTAACGGAGAAACACAGAAAGGCGAATCTACCACAATCGCCGCAAGCAAATGGAACAAAAATTCACACAATTTTCAGCGACAAAATCAACAAAGGCACAAGAGACGGTACAGAAGGCGAGATGTTGACAAAACTGGAAAGTACATTTTCTTGCGAACTCATTCAAGCTGAAGTGAGTATTTCGGGTAACTCCGTCGGAAGACGCTCCCTCGGAAGACAGGTAGATTTCTGGAGCGGAAAAATGGACGCTGTTGCTATTAGACGACCACACGAAGGTGCCCTTGAGGTTTTTGTTGTTGACTGGAAGACAACTGCGAAATCAGATGTATCTGATCTAGCTAAGTGGTGGACATTAGCTGAAAACTTTAAAACCCCTTTGTATCAGTGTTTAGTGTACCGTGAACTCCTTCAAGCGCACCTCAAGCGTTACAATGTTGAAGCACTGGTTGGCATAATTCTGGTACCGCTTCATCAATCGCAACCTAGAATCAGTTATCCGGGCCTATGTGTGAACTTCAAACCAATGGAAGATTTATTAGTCAATCTGAAAGATTATAAGTGGCTTTCCATTTTGGAGGAGTCCAACAACTTTCGCACTATTAAGTTGCCATGCAAATTATTTCAGGAGAAATTAAATACAGCCGTTTATGTAGATGGTACCAATATTTTGAAAGCTGAAACACGCTTGAAAGATATACTCAAAGACGATGCTACAGT